>ERZ808028.480-NODE-480-length-33192-cov-5.240556_pt1 | contig 33192 bp, 31 predicted proteins | sample MGYA00380184_ERZ808028 | MGnify/ENA primary metagenome ERZ808028 (study PRJEB31490, sample SAMN06133397) | mouse gut metagenome | isolation source: J8_1 | host: mice | place: China: Chengdu | collected 2015-05 ...
GAAAAGTGCGGTATTGGTTCGTTCATTAAATATCCTAAGAACCAGCGATAGGCTACATTCATTTTGATTTCTTCTACCGTTCTGCGAAGGGATGGTATCCCGTACAGATGCTGTATCAGTACCATTTTGAACAGAACCACAGGGTCTATACTCGGTCTGCCGTTGTCTGAACAATACAAATCTTCTACGATATCGTATATATGTGTAAAATCCACGGCGCTGTCTATTTTCCGCAACAAATGATTTGCCGGCACAAATTCCTCTATGCTGAAGATTTCTACCTGCTCCCGATTTCCTCTGTGTTTTTCTATCATCTTTCATCACCACATATATTTTACCATAAATATGCAAAAAAGCCCAGCCTTTGCTGGACCTTTTTCGACAAGCTGAAATCTTCTGCATCAAACAATGCAGAAGATTTTAAATTGTTTTAAATTCTAATTACCATGTACTCGTTTGGTATTATATCAAAGAATTCAGCCTTATTTTTTGACTCGTCATATTCTTGTACCAACGAGGCATATTGCTCTTCAAAATCTTTTGAAACAAGCACTATTGTACTTTTTACAGGACAATCAGTTTTGTTTAAATATATGGTAAATGTCCCGTCTTTATCAATTGTTATTACGTTACTAAATTCATTATCCTCCAGAATTGAGTTGTTTAGCGAATTCTCTATATCACTTTCAACTTTTTTGTCTGAAAAAGATTTAGCTACCATGCTCATGTTTGAAACAGGATGAATAAAATTATATATATCGTTTTGTTTTACTATATCAATACTTGAGTAATTCTTTATATTAACTACCAATTCATCTTTTTTGTCGTTAATATTGTTTATTATTTCTTGAATTTGAGAATTAACTGTTTTAGTTGATATTTCCAGTTCTTTTATAGCTCTCAAAACAGATATTTTTAATTTGTCTAATACATCAAACTCATCTTTTTTTAAATTTTCAAGGATTTCAAAAATTTCGTTATATTGTTCTCTACATTTTTTGCACACAATTAAATGTTTGTTAATTTTAATAGCATTTTTCATAATGTTTTCATCCAAAGATTTTGTGGAAATAAAATCCACCATATCTTTGGCATCTATGTGTTCACTCATTTGAAGATTTTTTCCTCCTTTAGATATTCATAAAGTTTCATTTTTATCCAGTTTGAACTGTCGGTTATGTTTCTTGAGGAAAGTAAAAAAACTTTGTCTTTATACTGTATCTTGCCATCATACCTATAAAGTTTATCGACTAAACCTTGAAAAACCGCATCATCAATTTTGGCGTCTAAAACATCATTAATTTTTTTTCTCATAACCCAATAAATAGAATTAAGAGATTTGCCTTTTAAATTTTCCGCTACTTTTGAAGCTTTTCCGTTACGAGTAACTGCATAATATGAAGAAATTATTTTGTTATAGAAAAATGCTAAAATTTTATCCGGAGAAGTGCTCAAATTACAAATGAATTTGATTATTTTGTATGTCAATTCTAAGTCGCTATTTTCAATTATTTTTTCAATTTCGTTATCAACTACACCATAATCATATAAGGAATTTCCATTATCATAATCTTCGTCTAAAGAAACTATTAATTTCTTTCTTTCAACCTTATTATCTTTATTTTCTGCTTTTTTGCGTTTTTTTGAATTATTTGAATAATTGACCTTGTAATAAGTTCTCCAATAATCATATTTCCTGCAGTCCACAATTTTTTTAAACCATGTATTTCTTTGCTCTACATTTAAATTTTCAAAATTAAGAACATATTCATCCAGCGATGTCCATACAGAAAGTTGTATATCATGAAGCACATCTAATTGCCCATCAATAGGAATACTTGAACAAACTTTCGGTTCGGCACAAGACGTAATCAAATTGTAAATTGGTTCGTAGTCTTCATTTTGAATAGCATTCTTTATTAAATCAAAGTTTTCGTTAGTTCCCCATTGCATAATACTCAACTCCTTTTTGATTGTTAGCCATTACTATACTATTACAAAAAGAAGTTTTTTTCAACAGTTTTGAAAAATTAGTATTAATCTTTTAAAACATCTTCGTACTCATTGTATTGTAAATATACTTGTTTTCCATTTTTTCTATCTAACTCATATTTTAATCTAAGATATTTTTTCTTTTTTCGTTCAGTTTCAAAAGCCATATCCTTTAATAATTTATTATGCGCTAGACATTCACTATATATCTTATCCGAAACTCCATATCCTGCTAATTTCTCGAAATAACACTCAATTCTCCACAATTTATTATTAAGAAGTTCATTTTCGTGTTTTAAATTATCATATTTATCTTTGCTGCTTCCATCAAAAGCATTAACTTTCATTTCATAGACTTCAAATTCATAAAGAAATGTTGAATAACTTTCATAAGCCGTTAAATAGTCATTATACCTGCTGTCATTTTTATCTAAAGTTTTTTTGCTATCTATTTTGTTTTCTTCATTATTACTTTTTTTAGAAATCTGACTTATTGTCGAAGTTTTCTTGTCATCATTTATTGAACCTTGAATTACAGCTGTTATATCAACGCGCTTATCTATTACACTATAAGGCTTTGAATTTATATTGTTAAAACTATTCGTTTTGTGTAAGTCTTTTTGTTGTATATTTGAATTTTGTAAATCAAAATCTTTGAATCTTTCATCCACTATTCGTTTAGCTGTCATTAAATCTGCACCGGTCATTTCTCTATATATTTTTATCGCTTGAATTTTATCCCCGTTACTAACACAATTGTCTATCATATCAGACAAATTATTCTGCAAATTCTCAACCGGATTTTTATTAACAAGCCCTTGTTGTTCCTCAAGGTTTTTATAATTCAAACAATATACATCTAATTCCGATTGTTTTAACTCAAACAAAAAAGTCATTGATGTTTCCATAAAATCTTCTCCCATATTTTTTACTAGTGATTATCTTATGTGAACTGATAGTTAGAATATTTATTACTTAATATTTCATTTATTGTCATTATCTTCATTTGAAAGATTTGCAATATTAATAATTTTAGAAATATAATCAAGAAAACCTTTCAGCATATCATCAGAAATTGATTTCAATTTCTCAATTATTACAGTATAGTTCTTGCGATCATTTTCGGGGTCTTTATTATATGCCAAAAACTCATCAAACGAAGGTGCAATCATTGGAATAAAAATCTCGTTGTTTTTCTCTGCCTCTATTTCTTGTTGTTTCATGTTTGTTTCCATATTAATAATGTATAAAATATAGTCTAAGAAATCATGAATGATAGAATTGTCTTGTGATTTATTTTTTTCAGAGTCTTCAGTAAATCTTTTATACATTAAATCGAATTCACAATTGGTAAGTTCAAATAAATACGTGAAATTCTCTATATCATTTTTGAGTTGTTTTTTGTCGTCGTCAAGGCTGTTTTTAATTATTTGACTTTCTGCATTTGATTTTTCAAAATCTTTTATCAATTGAAAATAGGAATCATATAATTTTTGATAGTTATCTGCGCAATAATTCAAAGCAATGTCGACAGAATCTGTATTATAAGAATACCTTTCCACAAAGGTTTCTATTTCATTCTCAAGTTCTTTAGGTGTTATCATAATTGTCTTCCTTTTTGGTTTTCATCCTTAACTGATAAACAATTTTATAATTAGAATAATGATTCCAATTATAAATGCTCCGGTAACAATTGTTGCAATTCTTTTAAATTCTTTATTTGCAACAACAGTATCATAGTCTTTTAACTTTGGAGTTTCTTTTCTATTAATATTTCCACTTATTGTAATGATATTTTTCGCTTTTGCTTTTTTAATCTGTTCTATGTCTTGTTCTATTAATTCTTTTTGTGCACACAAGAACGATAAATATTTCTGACGTACATCATCATAGGAAATATGTGGATTTAAAAATTTCTTCGTTAATTTTTCATTTTCTGTCAATAAAGCAAAAAAAGTTGCTAAATCAGCTGTATCCATGTTCCGAGAAGAAAAATTTCTGTAATATACATTATAATCATTAACTAAGCATTCAAGTGCAGAACTTTCTTGGAAACTGTTATTTTCAATTAACTTTACGTTATTTTTTTCGGCGACCTTAACTAATGAATTCTTTTCTTTTTTACTTAAAGGAAATAAAAAAGTAAAATGTGTTCTTGATTCATTCATATTTAAATCTCCTAAACAGCATATCAGTTTAAAGGGACATAAATATTGTTAAAATAATATTTATCAATTACTCTTTAAACTGCTGATTTTTCTTTTCAAGTTCTTGTAAACTTGTATCCAGCCATTCCTTATATACCTGGCAGTCAGCAGCCAGTCTGCCAGCATTTTCAAAATCACTTTTATCATTATAATAAAACTCTAACTCTAATCTATGGAATTCGTCAATCAGTATCTTGCATTCTTGAATCAACGCCTCATATTCTCGTTTTAATTTTATCCTCAAAATATGTGTATTTTTATCATTAACAGCCTGACATTTATTTTTGTAGTTTTCTAATTTTTCTACGGCTTTTAAAAGATTTCTATAAATTTCTTCCTGCTTTTTCCTTTTTTGTATATTTGCTAAAGAATTATATTCTAGTGTCTTGAAATTTCTATATCTTATCATAGCATAATGCTTTCTATATAATTTTTCAATTTTTTCTATATCATTTTCTACTAATTCCTTTGTTGCATACTTAGGCAATATTGTTTTTTTCTGTTTTTTGTCAGAAAGTTCACAAGTACTTGGCGTTTCGTTCAGTTCTCTAGTTGCTTTTACAGCAGCTTTTTTTGCATCGCGACAGGTCTTGCATCTCTGTGGCTCGTTAACAAAGCCTTTTTCAGCGTAAAATTCCTGCTCGTTTGCTGTGAAAACAAATTCACTTCCACAGTCCTTACAAACTAAAGTTTTATCTTCGTACATAGTTTCGTTTTCTTGTACGGTTTCGAAAATCTGGTCTTTTTTTAGTATTTCTTTAATTTCTTCTATATCCCTTTTTATTAATTCCTTTTGTACGCACAAAATTGTGTGATATCTTTCGCCTTCAGGATCATAAACAGAAAATAAATCATTGACTTCTTTAATCAATCGTTCATTTTCATTCAACAGATTTAAGAGACTTTCTAATCCATCTGCGTTCTTGTTCCTAGAACAAAAGTTTGTATAAGTTCTATAATATTCAGCATAATTTAGAATAAATGATGTTTTACACTTTGTTTTAGCTTGAGAAATGTTATTTTTAGCCTGTTTTGCATTATTCGTTTTAGTGTTTTTAACCAACGAATTCTTTTCTTTTTCACTCAAGGGAAATAAAAAAGTAAAAACTGTCTTTGTTACATTCATATTTATATCTCCTGAATACGCCTGAAAATAAGATTTACATAAATAAATTCATTTTTAACATTTGTTTTACCGATTCTAATCCAAGAAACACATTTTTGCGATATGTTTCTTGTCTATTCTCAGCTTTTCAATTTTTTAAAATCCGCAAGACTGTAAATGTGTTGAAAAGCTATTTAACATATTCATTGCTTTTCTAATCCAAAGATGCTTCAAATGGAAATGCTTCTTTAACTGTTTCAATGGCAATATTCGTCCTATCTTCCAAAACACTATATATTTTGGGAATTAACGAATTTTTTATATATCCAGCATTTTCAAAACGCTCTTGTTTATTAGCTTTTTTTCGTCTATTATTTGGGAATCTTCATCAATAGTATAGCCGCGTTTGATAATATCCTTTATAAATATTTTCATAAGTTCATCCGTTGAATAATCCCTAAATTTAATCTCGTATGGAAATCTACTTTTGCAACCTGCGTTAAATTTAAAGGTTTCATTCACCTCGTTTTCATAACCAGCTACGATTATACAGAGCGTTTCTCTATAATCAACTGCGGCACCCTTTATCACTTCAAGTGCTTCCGTTGCAAGGTTTCCAAAACTATGACCTTTGTTGAAATTGTAAAATTCATCAATCAAAATAATTATTCTTTGCAGAATCAAAATCCATACGCATCATGCTCTTCATTACATCAACATGTCCACCTGAGTAATAATCCCCCGCTTTTTTTATCACGGGTTCCGGATTTGATAATATTTTCTTTGCACAAAACAGCCTACCTAAAATCTTAGCGACAGTGGTTTTACCCGTACCAGCTGGACCGACAAACCTAAGATTCATACAGGGGAGTTTTTTGTTTTGCAGCCTTATATTCCTTTTGATTGATTTCAACCGCGTTAAAGAACATAGCCAACTGATTCTTTATATCTTCCATGCCGACCATCTCATCAAATTCATTTATGATCTCTTCAATATTTTCTTCGTTTTTTGATATTACCATATTTTCTTTCTTCTCAATAAATACTTTTAATGTTGTTTTTTAATAATTGGATTGAATAGATATTCGCATAACAAAATGCCACCTAAACCAGAATGCTTCGGAAAAACTTCAACTTCATTTAACAGCTGCCAATGTTCATCATTGTCAAACAATTCTCTGTACACTGGATGAAAATAAAACACTCTAATAGTTTTTTTATACTCACTTTCTATTTTTTTTACAAAAGCATTTGATGTTTGGCTGGATAAAGGATTGAATAAATAAAACACAGTCGCTTGTGTTGGCAATTTATCTATAATATCACCAACAATAATTTCAATATTTTCATAATCCTCAAATGCCTTTTTCGCTATATTGGCAGCATCTTTGTTCAATTCAACACCAATTATTTTTTTTAATTTGATTTTTTTGTTTAGCTGCCCAATCAGTCTGCCCCAAGCACATCCGACATCAACAAAAACATCATTAGTGTCTAACTGTATATATTTTAGTAATTCGTTTAAGTAAGGATATGTAATACTTTGTACAGGATAAGCATTTTCGTTCTTATTGAAAATAGTTTTAGACAAAGATATCCCAGCAATTTTGAAATCATTGTATAGACCATATATCCAATAGCAGAAAAAGTATAAATAATGTCCTCTCTTTACTATATATTTGGGGGACATTTTCAGTTCGTTTTTCATAATAACTAGTCCTAAAATTTATATTTATCTTCGCAGGAATACGAATAATTATCGTTAGATATGCGATCACTAGTGTATTTAGTTGGATTATGAATAGCATCAAGGCAATATTCTAATCCCAAATTAAGCCTATTATGCAACGATGCAATTTCGTCCGTTACCTCAGTAAAAACGCTATTGTTGACATAACACATGGAGTTAGATATTGGATTTATTTCCACAACATCCGTAAACCATTCGTCATCGTCACAAAACATTCCAATATCCAAAGCATAATGCTTCGGAAAACATTCAATAGAAGAGATTCTTTCTACTACTTCATTAGCTTTGTATAGTAGGCTTCTAGGTACATTATGCACTAAAGAATGAATAGCTCTTGAACAATTAATTATTTCGTTTTCAAAAACGAAAAATCGTGCTTCTTTTATACCTAATGAATCGTGTTTAACAGTATACTCTTTTGATAACAACAAAATATCTTCTTCATTTTCGATTTTTTTGGCAAGCCAAGTTGTAAATTCTCTGTCTTTATTTAATATTTTAGATGATGAAACGGTAACTGAAAATGATTTTTTTTTAGACTTAAGAAACACTCGTTCGTTTTCTCTTAAAAAATCAACTATTTTTTTGTCCTTTATATTTTCAATACCATATAATATTTCGTTAGCACATAAGGGAATAATTTTTCTGGTCGAAATTCCAAAATTATACCATTTTTCAATTATGTCCCTATCCTTAATATCTTCAATTAATATTGCCTGGCTGCTTTTTAAAATTTCACAGGCAATTTCCATTTTATCATAGGAAACTCTCAACAACACTTTGTGATTATTTAAATTGACTTGATTTCCTAAATCATTAATAACAATACTATTTTTACTATCTATACAACAAAATTTATTTATAGATTTTGCATAGTTTGCCTGCAAAACAAATTCGTTATTATTTTTATGAACAATCAAGTCTTCATCCGAGAAACAGTAAAGCATAGAACTCCATTTTAATTACAATCAATACTATATACAAACAATAACTCATCCTATCGGAGAGTTGCACAGAACAAATCTCCCGTGCAACTCTTCATACACATATCAGCAGGTCTTTGGAGGACATTTTTTGCAAGTTGCTAAGCAACTCATCCCACAACTTCTGTTTTGTGCATATGTCTTTGGTGTTGTTTTAGCCTTTTGAACAACCTTCACAATATTACCTCCTTTCAATTTTATTCTTTAAAGAAACTAGATTCTAAATAGCTAATCATAGTTTCTTTTGTAAAGCCACATGGTGATTGAATGTGATGACTTTTTTGGAACTGACAACCGCCATAACAAACCGGAAGAAACACACATTTTTTACATTTATCATCATCAAACGGATCGTTTGCAACAAAGCTTGCAATTTGAAAATAATTTTTATCCTCAGAATTAAGAATGTTAAAGCATTTATATTCTTTTCTCCCAACCTCATCCCAACATTTATAAAAATCTCCATCTTCATCAACAACATAACAATTTTCGGTTTCGGCAGTGCAAAAACAATATCTGTCATCCATAACGGAAAAATCATCCTCTGATAAAATGCCCTTTTTACTTGCTTCAATTGTAAATTTGTCAAATTGGTCGTTAGACATAAAATCACTAATTTCATTTACCTTGTCTTTATTTAAATCTTCAACAGGTGATGCGTAGGTCCTAATATTTGGATTATCCAAAGAATCAACAAGCTCTTTTAATTTTTCAAAATCGACACAGTTTTCGTTGTCCACATTCATTCGTACAAGAACACCAATTGGAGAATCTTCAAATAATTTCAAGTTATTAAAAACAACATCAAAAGTTCCGTTTCCGTTAATCAAATGTCTTCGCTTATCATGGTTTTCTTTTAAGCCATCAAGAGTGATTTGGACCTTGCTTATGCCAATTTCATCAAGGGTTTCTACAATGTCACTGTTTAAAAGATATCCATTAGTGACAATATCCATCTTCAATTTGCAGTTGCTCTTTGTAGCCAACGCATATATTTTACGTGACATATTTTCAACTATATCAAAACATAAGAGGGGCTCTCCGCCATACCATGTGATATTTAAATATTTTACTCCATCTTTAACTGTGCTTTCGATATACTTGAGTATAGCATCTTGTACCTCTTGAGACATTTTCCCATGTCTTCTGTTCTCATAGCAATACGGACAACCAAAATTACAATCAAGTGTTGGTGCAATAGTGAGAACAAGAAAGTCATTTGAAAACTTAGTCTTATAGTGAAAGTATTTTAAAAACGCAATTTCGTCAAACGATTTATCAACTAATATTCCATTTTCTTTTAGTGTATTTTCTGATTCCAAATCATTAATCGTAAGATTTTCGTAATTGTCGAATTCTTCATCTGACAAAACAACTAAACCTTTACTAAAAGTATTGTAAATCACATTTTCATTAACATTTCTTTTATATGTAAAGTTAAAAACAGATTTTTTTAAATTCAACATTAATCTACCTCCTAAGGTTTCAGCTTTATTATATAATTCCATGAGTTTAGTCATTTTTGTCCTTGATGAAACTATTTTTATTTATGAATGACTTAATCAATATATAAGTAATATAACATGTATTTGAAAACAATTCAACAACATTAAAGCATGACTTGAACTCATTTGTATAATCTTATTCGCAAAATTGAACAAAATGTCGAATTGTGCTTGTTATATTTTTACTGGCATGTTATAATTTATTATGTATAGTTACTTTTGTAGATACAATAATGACAGAAGATTTGAAAAAGATATTATTGCTTTAATGGTGGAACAACTAACAATGTTGAGAGCTAAACTCGATTTTACTCAAGCAGAATTGGCCGAAGTTGTTGGAATAAGCCGGTACACGTTGATTGCTATTGAAAAGAAACAACGCAAGATGACATGGAACACATTTCTTTTTCTCTCTACTGTTGGTTTTTTCTAAAAACGATAACACACAGGCTTTTAGAAGCAATAGGCGTCTATAATAGCGAACTTAATGATTTTTTGAATCTGAAAAGCATCGGAAAAGTGAATGGAGGTCAAGAACATGAACAAAAAATTATTTGAATCAACTACAGAAGGTATTATAAGGTATTTCGTAAGACCAAATGACGATTTTGTGCTTAATTCACTTGAAAAAATTGATGCGAATGAATATTTGTATCGCGTTTTGAAGAATGAAGGATACAAGAGAATTGTTTTTGTTGAAATAGAAAAGACTAACTGCAAATATTACACATATGATAAGTTGTCCCACCTCTCTTTACAACACCAAAAAGAATTTGCAAATGTTATACCCGACTCTTTGGAAAGCATATCAGACTTCTTTTCTCGTGTAAAAGCAAAGATCGACAAAAACGACTCTGGACCTGCTGGTTTGAAAAAGATGGGCTCTAAGAGTGAGGCAACTTATGATAAAATACCTGAATTTGGCAAAAGAGAAATAAAGCGCTTTTCTAAGTTGGAAGAGTTTGTGGCTGATTTTGCCAATTATGTTAGCAACGCATTAGAAGCGGAAAATATTAAGACCGCTGTTGTTTTACAAATGGAAGTGTTCGAACAATCATTCAATAAAGAATTGGGAATTGCGAGAAGAATAGCTTCACAATTAGGAGATATTGTACGATATTGCGAAAAAAACAATTCTGCCATGCAAAACATAATTGTATTAACTACGACACAAAAGGAGGATTTCAGAAATCTAGTAAACAACGAGTTGCTGCATAACTTTCACTCGTGGATTCCAGAGGTTTTATCAGAGACAACATCGGGTTCAATGTTAGTTAGGAATATCACAGATAGGCTTAACGAATATGGATGTTTGGTAATGTCTGAGTCGATAGGTGTTGATGAAATAGCCAATCTCTTATTAAGAAAAAAGATTGTTGACAACGATGCGATGTTTGATGGGTTACCGTTTTCGAAAATTTATCCTTTGGCAGAAAAACTTAGAATACATCTCACCTACGAGACGAAGGTCTTTTCCGACAATATACCTTTCAAACGTAGAAAAAGTTTTATAAATCCGTTAAATGCATTGCTGCAGAGGAGAACAGTAGTTGAGGAATTGATTGCGTATGTTCAGGGTTTAGATTCAAAAGCAATCAATAATGTTAATACGCAAAGTGTCTCTGTTGAGCGCGTTTTTCATAATCGAATCAAGTATATTGATATTGATGAATCCGCAGAAATTCTAGTTGAATTTGATAAACTTGCAGGAGATGAAATCCAAGACGCCAAAAGAGATGCGTTGAGAGCGGTCAATTATTTTGAAGGGGTAAAAAAGGAACTTGAAGAAAAAGAAAAACAAGGAAAGAAAATTAATCCCGATGACTACCCATATTATAATATGCTTTTCTTTGGCGCCCCTGGAACTGGAAAAACTACAATAGCAAATTTGGTTGGGAGGTTAATGTATGCAAAAGGGATTTTGCCAACAAGCAAGGTCCATGTTGTTCAAGCTGGCGAGCTCGGAAGCGGTATTGTGCATGGTGTTCAAGAAAATCTTTTTAAAGAAGCAGAAAAAGCCGTTGGCGGAGTTTTGCTCATTGACGAATTACAAGCTCTCAAAGATGCGTACCGCGAAGAAGGTGGTTCTCGAGGTGGCGGTATGGCCGAAGATCTAATGCGTGCATTGGTTTCTATCATCAATAAATATCGCGACTGTATGTGTGTGATTTTGTGTGGTTATGAAGAGGATGTACTAAGTATTATTAAGTTTGATGATGGCGCCTCTCGTAGGTTCCCTAAAAAAATTAAATTGTCAAGTTATAGCATAGATACTTTGATGGTAATTTTTAATAAATTACTAGACGCAGACGGTAAATCCTTGGGAAAAGGCGTTGAGGAAAAAATACGTAAGTTCGTACTTGCTGATATGAAAACACAAGGTAAAACTTTTGGAAATGTCGGTTATCTTAAAGAAGAACTCATTGCTCCAATTAAGGCTGCTTATTTTGAACGTGGGCAGTATGATAATAATTACACGATAGAGGATCTTATGACTGCCTTTGCCGACACTGATAAACGAACTATCTTGGAGGAATGTGAAGATTCAATACAAGCTATTATTTCTGAATTTGATAAACTTGAAGGAGATGAAATCCAAGATGCCAAAAGAGATGTACTGAGAGCTGTTAATTATTTTGAAGGCATGAAGAAAGAACTGGAAGAAAAAGAGAAGCAAGGAAAGAAAGTAAGTGCCGATGACTTCCCCTATCTTAACATGCTCTTCTTTGGTGCGCCCGGAACTGGAAAAACTACAATAGCAAATTTGGTTGGAAGGTTAATGTACGCAAAAGGAATTTTGCCTACAAGCAAAGTTCATATTGTCCAAGCAAGTGAACTTGGTAGCGGTAGAGTCCACGGTGTCCAAGAAAAACTTTTTGAAGAAGCAGAAAAAGCTATTGGTGGCGTATTGCTTATTGATGAGTTACAAGCGATTAAAGGTGAATACCAAGGCGGAGATTTAGCCGAAGACTTTATGCGAGGACTTGTTTCGGTAATAAATAAATATCGAGATACTATGTGTGTGATATTGTGTGGATACGAAGAAGAAGTCCTGCGAATTATTAAATACGATGATGGGGCTAGCCGTAGATTTCCCCAGAAGATTAAGTTAGAAAGTTACGGCATAGACACCTTAATGGTGATATTACATAAGTTGCTTGTAGCGAATGGGAAATCGCTTGAAAATGGTGTAGAAGAAAAGATAAGAAAAATCATTCTTGCAGATATGAAAACCCAGGGAAAAACTTTCGGCAATGTTGGTTACCTCAAAGAAGAACTGATTGCTCCAATTAAAGCTGCTTATTTTGAGCGAGGCCAGTACGATAATATATATACCATTGCAGACGTTGAAGTTGCTTTTCCGACGATGAAAAACAACAAAGATTCAGAAGAACACAAGGCAAAACAAAGACATTATAAAAGAGTTAGTCGTTCTATTTTTGAAAAAATCAGTTTACCATCAGGATTTCAAGGCTATGATGAAGAAAACATTTCCGAAACTGAACGAAGGGATTTAATAAGGACTTCGATTTTATTTATATCTACGGACAAAGGAAAAGGAACAGCATTCTTGATTTCTCCTGATGGATATGCTTTAACATGTAATCATGTAATTGACGGAGCAAATGAAATAAATGCTCGTCTAAGAATTCCGGGACGCGTAGGTAGAGATGATTCCGATCACAAATGCACGGTAATCAATACAAAGGAAAGTACTGATATGGCATTGATAAAACTTGAAGGCAAAAATTTCCCATATCTCCCGATTGCTGGCGAAGAAAGAGAAATTCTTGACGGAGAGACATTTACACTTAGTGGTTATCCTTTAGGAAAAGAGGAAGACCTTACATCTTATACGGGATATATAGCCAATCAAACTGGAATGACTGATTCGTTTGGCAAAAAATATCGGTACATTGAAGGGGAAGCCAAAAAGGGAAATTCCGGATCGCCTCTTGTTAGCACTCGCGATGGCAAAGTAATAGGAATCTTGTTCGGTTCGGACATCGACGATCATGACGAAATGAATAAGATGCGTCCTATAAAATATTTTTGGGAAGAATTTTTGAAATAAAGTCCGACAAAGTTCAGATTGAGACGATATAGAAATTAGGCACTTGGTATTGTATAGGTGGAGGAAAAACTATGAGCAGTAATCATACAAGGGTATTGAATAGTGAATGGGAAGCAATGCAACATCGCATTGCTTCCACAGAAGCATATGTAATCAATCGTCAAGCAGAAGCAACGAGAATAGCTAATTTAATAGAGTCGAGAAGAAGAGAGATTGAATCAATTCATCAGGCCAATCAAAGAGCAATACAGCAGTCAGTGTCAGCATTAACAGAAATGTTTAATGAAAGTGCCGATGTGGTGCGTGGCAGAATCAATACTCGGTTACAAACACAAGCAGACACTTTCGGCTCGGAATTGCAAGGAATACGCAATGAACTCGCAAACACGTCAGCACGTTTATCGGTATTTGATGGAAGAATCGATGCATTAGCTACAACATACAACGATATTTTTCAGGAATATGCCAATCAGGAGCAGACCTCTAATGCTAGAGCAAATTTAGTCTTAAATGAAATTAATCGTTTGTTACAACTTATCGATGAGTTATCTCCACAACGCTTCTCCCCTGTGGAATACGCCAATCTTGTTTCATTACGCGAATCTATTCGCGCAAATCTTAATACAGGAGATAGTCAAGCGGCCACTCTTGTTTCGCAAAACAGTATTTTACATGCAACGAGACTGCTTGCTCGTCTTCAGCTTATAAACGACCAATACAATACACAAGTAAATGCGATTAGAGAAAATACAATGAGAACGCAGCGAAGAATTGAAGAATTATCCTCAAACAATGGTGTTCTTACTGCGGAAATCGGTGGTGTCATGGAAGAATACGATTATGATATTTCCTTCTGGTCACACGGAACATTTGATTCTCTTGTTAACGAATTCCACAGATTGCAGAATATGTTAAATGGTAATTTAACATTAGAGCAATTGAATCAAGTCGGTGCGGAGTTAGATCGGTTAAGCGAAAATATAGCAAGATGCGATGCAAATGCTCGCCGCGAGCGTATAGGTGCATTGATAGCGGCAGATGCAGCGTTAAGACTGCACAATGGATTAAGCAATTCGAATTGGAATCTTGAAACATCAGGATATGTAGCTGATGATGAAAGAGAACCTTATGCCATGACATATACTGATGCGGCAGGAAATACAGTTTCAGTTGTTATATCCCCTGAATCTCCAGAAGCACCCGGTATGTTTATGGAAGTCTTTTCAGATGATGAAGAATTGGCTTCGATGACAAAAGATGGTATTCACGCCTCTCTCGAAGATGAAGGACTCACAATAGCTTCTAGAGAACAACGCGATGATTGCCATCTTAATCCTGATTCAGAAACCTTCATTGACAATGCCGTTACAGAGGCTCGTGAAACACTAGAACAAAGAAGGTAATAAGTTTATTTGAGGTGTGCTTATGTCCAGCGATTATATGAGATGGATTTATAATCCAACATATAATGAGGCCAAACGTCGAGATGAACAGTTGGCCCAAGAACGACGTCGTGCTGATCAAAAAGTGGTCGAAGCAAAGCAGCGTTTAAATTACATTGAAAATGAAATTTCTAATCAAACAAGTCTTGATCGTAAAGAATTGGATTTTAAACTTGCTCGTGAGCGTGAGAGATTACTTGAAGGATTAGATGCCCTTGACGAAAGCGTGCGATTGGAACTTGGTCGTCAAAATATTCGTTTTAGAGAACAACTTGATGCTGTTCGTATGGATATGGGACGAGTTAACGTTCGAGTTTCACAAGTTGGACAAAGAATTGATGAACTTGCGGATCAATTTAACAGTAACATAAATAGCATATTGTCAAGAGTCGAAAATCAAAAAGATCGAGCGAGAGCATACTCAAATCAGCTTAGATTATTATTAGAACATATCGCTGAGCTTCATCCGGACAAGTTAACTCCTGGAGAATATGAATTGTTATCCGAAGGGCTGGCATATGCAGAATCTGACGCTATTAACGGAGATTATGAGGTAGCAATAGGCGTTGCCCAAACCCATATACCAGTAGCAGCCGAGTTGCGTACACGATTAGAGGTTTTAAATGATGAATTTTCACAACTTGTTGTGCAGATTCATAATCATTGCAACGAGGTGTATAGTCGAATTCAGGAATTTCGAATCCCTGAAAGAAACCAACAGGTTCTTTCGTTTAAGGATACCGAAGAAGTCGAATTTGATGGTAGAATCCCATTTTGGTCAAACGGTATATTTGAAGAAATAGTCGATAGTTTTGAACAGATTTGTGATGATGTAGAAAACAATTATGAAATATCAATGGATATAGAATCGCTAAGACGTGCTCTTGGTGACATTTTAGTGATTAATCGCAATTTGGATGAGTGCATATCATTCGCACACAGTGAGTATTTGGAATTTGTTGGAGTTCAATCTCTAGTGAGACGAATTCATGAAACACTCACATTCGATGATGTTTGGCATATAATCGACTCTGGTTTTGCAGATGATGATGAACGGAGATCATATTCGTTATCTTACGAAAACGGAGCAGGATTAAAAGTAACTTTTGTTATCATGCCAACTCGCGATGTTGTTCGGCGCAATCGTAATAGAAGCGTAGAATATGGTGAAACTCAATTTCGTATTGATGTGTTTCAAGTGGGTAACGATCAAGATGCTCAACTTTGTAATTTGACAAGAAGTGGAATCTTGGCACAACTGATAGATGGTGGTATTGATGTTGGCAATAACGTAAATTCGCCGGGCGCAACCACAGACAACTCAGACGAGTTTATAAGCACTATTGTGATGGCAGGAGATAAAATTAAAGACGGACGCATTGCTGCCGTAAAAGATCGTGTAGGATTATAGGAGGAGAATAATGGCAAACAACATAGGATTGGACTTTGGTACAACATATTCTGTAATATCAAGACTTAAAAACGTAACAAGAAAAGCGGATGGAAGCATTGAGTCATATGAACTTGAAGCTTGTCTCCCTAGCGAAGCAGCACATTCTCCTTGTCAGGATTCTATTGTGCTGAAAAATCAGGACGGAACTTTAACATTTGGGCCTCTTGCAAGAGAAAAAACTGGTCGAAAAGGTACAACAGTATACAAAGGTTTTAAAATGATGTTGGCTGATGAAACCAATGAAAATGAAGAAGTCTTAAAAGCACGAGGATATGATAGTGAATACACACCCAGTCGCATTGTGAAGGAATATATCGATGACGTGCTTCAACGTCATATAGCGACAAACAGTCAAGAAGAGAAAATTGACAAGGTTGTTATCGGGGTTCCAGAAATCTGGTTCAGTGATGTTTCTACAATTGATTGTCGAACGATGTTAGAAGATATAGTGACCCAGCTACCTTATGTTGATGAGGTTGAGCTTGTAAGTGAACCTGCTGCCGCTTGTGCATTTTTTGTTGAGAATTATAAGAAGAACAAAAACAAGCCGTTCAATGGAAAAATCTTATTGATCGATTATGGCGGAGGAACATTAGATATTGCTCTGTGTGATGTGCAAGAAAAAGGTCAATGTAGCGAGGTTTCGGTAATCAAGCGGTGTGGCGCAGGCCTCAATGAAGAAGGTTTTATAGGAAAAGCTGGCATTGCTTTTATTGAAGCCATCGTTAAATTGGCGTTAGCTCCGTCGGGACTTTCTGCTGTTGAAATGATTAGCAACAGATATTTTTATCGTTGTGTGAACTCTGTAGAAACCGCATTAATGAACCAAATGCGAGACATTAAAGATACTTTTGACTTTGCCGAATTATCCGACCGCGAATTTATGTCAGACCTTTTTTATACAATTGAATTCGACGGAGAAGATTATGATATAACTTATGGAATGTTGGCAAAGGCATATAATGAGATTATCAACCCGGTTTTAGAAGAGAAGCTGGATGAAATGATTGAATATATGCAAAATAATAACATCACCGTTGATAAGATTGCTCCCGTTGGTGGTTTTTGCAATTTCTACCTAACACAAGAACAAATCGAGAGAAAGTTCGCGAGAGGTGCGGGCGACACAAGGTTTAGTGATATCATAAATGATAGACGCGATTGTGAAAAAGCAATATCATATGGTGCGGCATTAATAGCAGAGGATATAATTGGATTTAAGCAACTTTCTCCGTATCATCTAGGCATTGCAAGTGGTTCGGAAAATGAATTAAGAGATATTTATTATGCAATAAGTAAAGGCGACGATATTGTTTATGATGAGCCAGTCTTTATTAAATATGAAGACGGCAGTGATGTCTACTTTGGTGGTGCTCATATTCCGCTATTAGTGTTTAATTTGGATGATTCATGTGAAAGAAAATTTGCTCAATGGGGCGAACCATTAGAAGAATACAAAGCTAAATTAGCTTTGCAAAAAGATATGTGGTGTAAAATCGGTTTTTCACTAGATCGTTCTATGATAATTACACTTCACAAACAGATAATCGATCCAAAGAATCCAGATGAAATTTATGAGCAAAGTAGCGTAAGATTAAACGACATATATTCGATTTTGGGCAATCTTATTACGGTAAGGAGAAACTGAAAATGAGTTTTGAAAGAACAAATACTAGTATTAAGAACCTATCTAATCAAGAGGAGATAACACTTGATCTTTTGTTTGATATGATGGTTTGTGTATCACAAGATGTTATGAATTATAATAATACAACAGATCTCAGTGACACACCGATCGGGGATCAAAGCGTGTTGTTAAAAAAAGTATACAATTTGATGCAATTGACCTTGTCGGCTTATACAAAGAATAAAGAAGGAATGTCAGAGTTTGGCGCTTCTATTCAAGAACGATATGTAAAATTGGTTGATGATATGAACAGTGTTTTATCCGAAGTTGCAGAAGCGAAAGAGCATATCGAAAAAGCCGAAGCAAAAAGGAGAGAACTTCAAACGAAGCAAGCAGAATTGCAAGAATCGCGCGGGCACTTACTAACAGTTGGTGAAGATTGCGAGGCACTCCAATGCCAAATTGATGTTTTGTCAGACTCTGCTCTCGATGAAAAGGCTAAGGAAAAGAAAAAACTCGAGGCTGATTTGTCCGATAGAAAAACAAGGATGGAAGTACTTGAAAAAGAGAAAAGTGAACTTCGTACAAAAATCGACGAAGCACATGAAAAAATCGAAACAATAAAAAATACCATTCTTACCCTGCGGGCAGAGGAAGCCACGCTAGGCAATGAAGAAAACTCCTTGCTATTGGAAAAAAATGGGCTTGAAAAAGGTATCGAAAATCTCAAACAAAAACTCAAAGAATATAAAGAATGGATAGATAACTTTCCTGCAATGAGCGAACAAGTGAGAACAGAGCACGATGAAGAAAAAGCAAAAATCACAACAATGATCAATGCTTTAAATAGTGCGCTGTCAGAAGATTTTCTTAAAGAAAATCTTTTCAAGACCTCTAATGCTACCGATAATTGTTCGGTGGATAATTATCCAGATTATGTTGTGGCGGAAGCTCACTTTGAAAATATTCAAGAATTACAGCAATGGTTTAACGATATGAATGAGCGAATTAACGGACTAATAAATGTTTACGAAACAATGCTGAGGAATTTTGTAAATCAATCTGATAAACTCACAAGTGAATCGGATTCTTAAAGGAGAAAGAATAATGGCGAGAAAATGTAAATGTTGCGCAAGAGATATTGTAGGAAGTAAATGTAGTTACTGTAAATATATTAATGTCGAAGTTCTTGATAATCCCGGTTCAGAATGCGAACTTGAAAGAGCTGCACAATATAAAGCAGGACTCTTGGAACGTATTACTGATTTCTCTATCAATGCCTATACATACAAATGGGATCAAAAAACATCAAAATTTGAATCAGGAAGATTACCAGTAAAGATTACAGATGGTAAAGAATGCTATGAACAAATAGTGTGGTCAAAAAAAGCCTTTGAAAAAAATCCGGATGACCGCATGCAAGAAAGAGATATAACAATTTCCTATATGTTTGATGGTGAGCAAAAGGAGATCAATGTTAAACTTAAAACAATCCAGTGCAATGATCTTTGGAGACTAGGCGTCATGATTCATCAAGATTTAACCGTAAGCTTTTATCTTGGTACAGTTGACAATTATACTGTCTCTGGTCCTTTCAATTTAGAACTTAAGTAAGAGGTACAATATGAAAAGATGTCCTAATTGCAACGATTTTGCTCTTTATGATGATAATGTGTTGACATGTCCAATTTGTGAAACGAATTTAGTAACATACAGTAAAAACACAAATTCATTATTAGGAAGTGCAGAAGAAGCAAGAGAACCTATAAGGCCTAATAATGTAAATAAAAGAAATAATTCAGCGAATGCTTCTCGTCAAGTTGTACCTGAATTTGAGAGAAGAAGTGGACTTCGTTATCATTATAGAGGAACCATAACTGAAATCAGTTCTCATTCAAGATTACATACTAAACTAAAAAAATGGGTGAATGCCATTTTTAGAGATGAACCATATCAGCTGGGAAATACATCACACGAAACGATTATACGGATAGAAGAGTTTCATGACGGACATGTTGCCGGCAGAAAAAGAGATCTAATTTATTACGGTGATGTGGAAGGTCGATTTAACTACGGTGATGATGTTAATGTAACAGCAAAGCGACGCGGGGATCGTTATATTGTAACGAGGATGTATCTTAATGAAACTGACTCTCGTGTTCGTCCCGGTCCTCAAATACCTGCTGCGGTTATCGCATTTTTAACATTAATTCTTTTAGTTGCAATCGCATTCATTATAGCGGGTATAGTATCACTTGTAACATCAGGTGTATTAATGGAATTAATAGAAAAAGCAATAACTATTGTTGTTGTTATTGCAGCCTTATGGTTAATAATACGAGGTTTATTTAGAAAATAGCAATTTTAGTAGCACTGAAAGAGGTGAAAGTATGTCGAATTATTATACAGATAGATATAACAGTTTTTTGGATAATGTAAATAGTATATATACATATCTCTCAGGAAATTATATGAATCACTTTGAAGGTCAACTTTTAGATTGTGGGCCTTTTCAAAATACAATTAATGGTGTTAGAATTTTTCGTGTTTGTCAATATAGAAAAATGGAAAGCAATCAAGACATGTTAGATGTCTTGAAAAACGCTGTTAACGGATACCTTTCATCTTTACATCTTAACAACTGCGCCGCGTGTTTATTTATTGTGTCGGACAAGAACGAAGTCAAACTGTATTTTGCTTCAGAACCCTTAAATATCTCTGGGTTCGATTCGGTTTTAAAAAGTACAATTCCGGAAATTAAAGTATCAAGTGATTTTGTTAGCAAAACCGATTTGTCGAGACTTGCACGTTACGGCGGTGTCATTACCGGTGCATTTAACCTTTGTAAAAACATAATGGACGATGCGTTGAGCTTTATAAAAGACAAAGAGGCAATCATAGGTATAGTTGCACAACCATTAAGCAGAGAATTTTCTGTAAATTATTCAAATGCCCTATCTGATTTATACAAACTTGCATCATCTTTTGACCAAATAAATAATAGCTTTGGCAATGCAACAAAAATTAACGTATCTAGCCAATTCCATGGTGTTAACACACTAAAAGACTATACAGAAAAGCAATATAAACGTATTGTAAATAATCAAAATGATCTGTGGGAATCATGTGTTTGGTTCGGAAGTTTTGAGGAGAATCTTGCAAAGGAAATTGGTGGAAGAGTAGCCGGATTATTAACTGCTGCTTCTGATAACGAATGTATTGAAAAGGGAAGATACTATCTAACTCTTAATACTCCTCTTAGAAATGGCGAACTGGCAATTTCAAATGCTCAATATGAAAATATAGGGTATGAACTATCGCCATATTTAGTAAAAGGCTCATTAAAGTCATTGGTTACAACAAATGAATTGGCAACCATGTTTCAACTTCCCACAAGAAGTCATTTAGGCATTAATGTTATTAATACAAACAAAACGGCTAATGACATTTATTTGTTTGACTCAAGTGTCCCTAAAACAACAGGTGATACATTTGTTATTGGTAGTGAATGTAATACAGGACAACAGTATTCATTTTCCCTTAATGATTTTTCAGAGCATGCATTAATTACTGGCGGTTCTGGTAGCGGTAAAACCAATACAGTAAAAATACTATTAGAGAATTTTTATAATAAAAATATTCCTTTCTGTGTAATAGAACCATCAAAAAAAGAATATTGGCATATGATTAATTCAGTCAGTAATTTGATTGTCTATTCAAGTGGATATGATGCAAAACAATTAAAACTAAATCCGCTTGAACCTGAAGATGGCGTTATCATTGGAAATCATATTGATGACGTAATGTACGCTTTGTCAGGTGCGTTCGAAATGGAGGAAGCTACAAGGTTGACCTTTATTGGTCTGCTTAAATATACTTATAAAAAATTAGGTTGGAATCTCAAAGAAATTGCGTACAGACAGAATAAGCAATACCCGACACTAAATGACATGTTAGAATGTTTGAATGAGTATTCTGAATTTGGAATTCATTCAAGTGCTGATATAAAAACAGATATTGTTGGAACCGTATTGAGAAGATTGGAATCATTAACAACCGGAACAACCGACAATATAATGAATACCCGTAACGGAATTACCGGACAAGAGCTTTGCAAGGGGTCCGTTTTAATAGAATTAGATGACTTATCTCTGGAAATTAAGCCTTTTGTAACAAATCTTCTGTTAATCAAAATGAATCAGTATTTGCGACAGGGAGATTCCTCATTAGGAAAACTTAAAAATGTAATCGTTTTAGAAGAAGCTCACAATATTATTCCAGAACCATCAAGGAATGGAATTGAAAAATCAAAAGATATCTCAAGGAGATATTTTAGTAATATGTTATCGCAGATACGAGATTATGGTACCGGTGTAATTGTAGCAGACCAAGGAGCCTCTCAAATTAATTCTACTACAATAGCAAATACAAAAATAAAGATTGTACATGCTCTTACACAGGAAGCAGATGCACATGCAGAAACGTTTGCGCTTCGTCTTAATCGTATACAGGAAGAACGACTCCCAGAATTGAATACAGGAGAGGCAATAATTGCTGTTAGAGGTAAAGATAGCGTTTGCAAGGTTAAAGTTAATAAGAATAACATTTCGCAAGTTACAAATTATGCATGTATCTTTTGTACGCATAAACGATTTTGTGAAATCGAAGAAGTCACAAACAAACTTCAAAATAATGGCAGAAGCGATCTTCTACTATCTAAAATTTACAACAATAGGTTTAATAAAGTAACAATAAAAAATTATATTAATTCTTATTGTAATTCGATTGATTTATCCGATAATTTAAGAACTTGTGCGATTGGTTATATGTTAGCAAATAATAATATGCCCTGTGGTGAACGTGAAAAAAGACGAATTCTATTCAGATATGTTGAATAAAGAGGTGTTATATTATGGGCGAAATAGGAATCACTTGTTTAAGTAATACTGAATTAAAACATCAAGCTGAAGTCAAATCCAATGAAAGTCCTGAAATTAAAGGCGAAATAAATAATACTTTTGAACTATCAACCTCTTCAAAGTCAAACGAAATCGGTGTTTCTGAAAACTATGAAAACTACATTGATGCAGATTTGATAGAAACCCACGCTTTGTCATCACAAAAATTGGCTGAAACAGCACATGAAGAAACAAAGCAAAGCATGCTTAACGAGCATGGCAAATATATGTCAAAGGAGCAAATTGAAAGACTTAAATCTGGCGAAACAAAAGAAAACTTGAAGGTTATGTCGAGCGAGGAGTACACGCAAACGTTTACAGATATCGATTTTAATGTTTTGGGACATTGTGACTCTGAGGGCAATATTTATATGAAGGATATATCTCCTGAAATCGTCAAACACGTATCCACACACGAAACGATGCACTTGTGTGCTAACAGGGAACACTGTACTGATGAAAGTGGGAATAAAATCTTCATCAGTGGCCTTCGTGAAAATAGGTTTGATGAAAACGGATCTGTTTTCAGTTTAAATCAAGGGTTCAATGAAGGACTGACCGAAATGTATACCCTAAGGGAACTTCAAAACCGTGGTGATTTAGATTCAGAATATGCATTAAATGCATATTCTGAATCTAGAATTTGGTCAGAACGCATCGAAAAACTTGTAGGTAACGAAACTATGGCCGCAGCATATTTTGGTGGCGAACGGAATGAATTTATATATGAGTTCAATCGCTTAAATAATAATGATTTAAAAGCATGGGAAAATTTTTCTCTAGATATTGACACCTTAGAATACAGTAATGACCCTATTAAAATTGAACAGGCAAAATGGCGCTTGATGAGTCAATATAGCACCATGGCACACAATAAATTTGGCATTTAAGGGTGGTGAAGAATATGACAATCGAAACAATAATGCTTGCTTGCTTAAAAAAGCACATCAAAGGACTTCCTGAAGAAAACGAAGAATTTTTAAAAGGTATTTCAGAATACGCATATGATAATAATATGAGTTCTTTTTTAAAAGAAGATTCAACATTGGAAATCACAGAATTTTTAGTGACTGCTTTTTTAGATCCTTTTTTTAAAATGCCTTCGAAAATGGTAAACACATACTTTGAAAACTACTCATTAGTGAAAAAGTTCAAAATGCTGTCCAATTCGGTTTTCGAATTAGCAAAAGGCAAAATGCAATCACATGACGTATCATTATCTGAAAATTTAGAAAAACAGGTAATTGATTGCATTTTCGAGATTTATTCAAAAAATGAGTTTGAATCGATCTTTTCAGCAGAAATTTCAGATGTAATCATGGAAATGGACTTTATAAAAGGAAGAACTGATAAATATAGTGTTAGACTATCGAGGATGGTGAGATAATTTGAATGAAGCAATACGCATACACAATATGATTAAAAATACCACTGTTTTGGGACCAGGAAATAGATATGCAGTATGGTTTCAAGGTTGTATGCGAAATTGTCCCGGTTGCATGTCTCTCAGTTCTCGTCCGCTTGATGGTGGAAGAATTATAACTGTGGAAAAGATCGTAAAATCAATATTATTAACAAAAAATATTGAAGGCATAACTATAAGCGGCGGAGAGCCTTTTTTGCAAATAGATGCATTGTTTGCTTTGATAAAATCGATAAAGGAAAAATCAAATCTGTCTATAATCATTTACACGGGATATACACTAAAAGAATTACGAGATATGAAAAATGACAAAGTAAATCAAATACTCAAAAACATGACTGATATTCTAATTGATGGCGAGTATATTGAAGCTCTTAATGATGGAACAAGTTTGCGCGGTTCATCAAATCAGGTGGTCCATTTTCTGTCGGAGCATTATAAAGGTTTTGAGCATTTATATGAATCAAAAGAGAGAAACACTGAAATCTTTGTATCGAATAAAGAACTGTTTTTTGTGGGAATTCCCGAAAAAGAAACACTTCAAACATGGTTAAACGCAACAAATGTTTTTAATGATAAATAAAAATGGAAATCTGTTTGATACTATTAAACAGATGCGAAATAAATCTATATATAAAATCAAATACTCGTATTAGTGATAATACTTAAAAGCATAAAATCATATCTCTTTAAGAAAACGAAAGATTATTATATTTCTAACTTTTATATTGAAATAAAATTACAATATACTATAAAAGTACATATAGTTTCATCAGTGTGTATCATTGACGAAAATTTTATCGTATTTTCTGTAAAAGCCTGTTCTATTATAAAACAATAGAGCAGGCTTTTATTTTTATGAAAAAATGTAATAAAAATCCAACTTACACATTAAAACTAAAAATCAGAATTACAAACATTTATTATTTTAAGATTTTTACTTTTTGCATAACTCACAGTATATGCTGTTCCACCCGTATGTTTTTTTAAATAGCAAACACAGTATGAACTGCAATCCACAAGATGACGGTTACGCTTTAGCATGCAACCATCATAATATGTTTTAGAAAGATATTTCACCTTATCCGCCTTTGCCAATATATCATTATAAACATCAATATCAGTCTTCTTCCAATACTTCGTTTGGTTTTTACAAGGTAAAACAAGAATTAGTTTTATTTCCGGATATATATTTTTTACAGACAAAACAGCTTGAGCAGCAATAGTATCAAATCCTAAAGCTCCACCTGTTCCAAAATATTTAACACCCTTGGAAACAAGCATAGATATTACTTCTTTTGTGGTTTTATAGACGGCTTGATAAGACAGCGATTTACCGTTATAATAAAACATGTAGTGGTATTGTTTACCAATTTTGATGAAGGAGAAATTAAATGGCACAAAGAAGTCGTTCGTTTACAGAATATGTAAAACATCATCTTGACAATCAATTGTGGAATGCTCTTGAGGAGTATTTAAGTAATTTGGATTCTTCGGCTTTACAGTTGAGACTTCGTAGTATCAGCGATGTTGGCGAGTTTGAACTGTATGATACTGAAATACAGTTTGTAAACGTTTCTAACTTACCGGGAAGCAATATTGCTTTTGATGTAGTGTTAGATGCAACCTTGATTGTTTATGACACAGACCGTTACCATAATGATAAATCAGAAGTAATACATCAATGGTTTGTGCTAAAATGTGAGGGAGATCTTTCATGTAATTTAAATAATATGAAAATTAATGATATTGAGATATATTTTGCAAAAAGCAAAATCTCTCAACCGATGTCAGATTCTCTTGTACCGATTATACATAAAGGAGAGTTAGAAAAAACAGCAACTGATTTTCTTAATAAATACTTTCCGGAAGCTTTATCAAAACCAATGTATCTTGATCCGGAAGAACTAACAAAACGGATGAATCTCAATGTTAAACATACAAAAATTGCAAAAGATTTGTCTGTATTCGGTCAAATTTATTTTCGTGATACACAGGCAACTGTTTACGATGCAAAAAGCGATTCGGATATAAATATTCCTGTCAAACGAGGTACAATTATTGTTGATCCTGAAGTGGCATTTCAACGAAATCTTGGTGCATTTAATAACACTATCGTTCATGAATGTGTTCATTGGGAGCTTCACAAAAAAGCCTTTGATTTAGAAAGACTTTTCAACGAGAATGCCTCACAAATCAAATGTAAAGTTGTTGGTGGTGTTGAAGGTGCCGGCAGCGAAGCTAGTAAGTGGATGGAATGGCAAGCAAACGCCTTAGCTCCGCGTATTCAAATGCCACTTGAAATGTTTAAACGACAAGCTTCCGCCACAATAAAAAAATACAGAGACAAGCTTGGGATATTTGAACTTTGTGAATTGATGCCGTTTGTAATTGAAGAGTTGGCACAATTCTTTATGGTTTCCAAAACTGCCGCAAAAATCAGAATACACTATGAAAACCAATGCAAACGGCGTTGCAACATTATCTAATATCCCCATTGGTACATACACGATCAGCGAGGAAGATATTGTACGCTATGTTAAGCAAGCAACACAGAATGCAACCGTAACCGATGGAGGCACTGCAAAGGTATATTTTAATAACGAGCTTAAGAAAGGCAACATAAAGATTCAGAAAAACTGCGAGGATAATCTCAAATCAGGTCTGACATTTAATGTGACCGGAAGTGACGGCTCATCATACAATGCCATCACTAATTCAAACGGTATTGCCGAAATCAACAATATTCCTGTTTACGATGTTAATAACAACAAAATCACCTACACCGTTAAGGAAACAAATGTGCCGATTAAGTATGTTACACCCGATAATCAGACGGTTACACTTGAAACCAACAAGACCTCAACAGTAACATTTAACAATATCCTTAAAAAGTTCAGGGTAACTGTTACCAAGAGTGACATTGAAAAAGGACATGCACAGGGTGATGCCAAGTTAAGCGGAGCAGTTTATGGTATATATAAAGGAGAACAGCTCATTGATACCTATACAACTGACGAAAACGCATCTTTCACAACAAAGTATTATGTTTGTGATACTGACTGGACAATCAGAGAAATCTCATCAGGCGAAGGCTATTTGGTAAACAGCAAGGTGTATTCTGTCGGAGCTGATCCAAAACTTTACACAGTCGAGCTTAACGAAACATCGAACGCTGTAACGGAACAGGTCATCAAAGGCAATATTGCAATAATCAAGCATACTGATGACGGCTCTACACAGATTGAAACTCCCGAAAAGGGCGCAGAATTTCAGATTTATCTTAAGTCAGCTGGTTCTTTTGTAAACGCAGACAAGGACGAAAGAGATACTATCGTCTGCGATGAGGATGGTTTTGCAAGTTCAAAACTTATGCCCTACGGTGTTTACACCGTTCATCAAACAAAAGGTTGGGACGGACGAGAGAAGATAAAGGACTTTGATGTGTTTATCAACTCTGACGGCAAGACCTATAAATTCCTTATCAACAACGCAAACTTTGAAAGCTATCTCAAGGTTGTAAAACTTGATAAAGAAACAGGAAAACAGATTGCATACGAGGGTGCGGCTTTTGAGATTTACGATAGTGATAATCACAGAATTTCAATGCAATTTACCTATCCCGAAGTTACAACAATACACACCTTTTATACCAATTCAGAGGGATTCCCGTCTTTGCCGCAGATGTATCTACAGCTATTGAAAGCACATGGAACGCAGCAAAAGGACAGATTAAGAGCGTAGTAAACAATGTTGTCTTTCCTGTTGTTGATGTAATTCTTGCCGTTCTTTTCTTTGTGAAGATTGGAACGGCATATTTTGATTACAGGAAACATGGACAGTTTGAGTTTGCAGCTCCAGCCATCCTTTTTGCGTACTCTACTCATCCAAAGGAAGCATATCTGTCAAGAGAGGGCATTATGAAAATTAAATCATCACTTGCAAAAGATATATTTCAAAATGATACAAAAAGTATTTATATCGAAAAGGATATACACAGAAATGATATCAAGCCGTTATCATCGGAAATTATTGATACACTTGTCAAAAGCATAAATCAAGAAGTGTTTGACAATCCCGTTATTGAAAAAAAGCTCATTGAGCTTGCAAAAAGATTAGCAAACACATCGGGCAAAAAAGTTTATGGCTATCTCAAAGCTGATGTGAAAGCAATAATTGATTCTATTGTTGATGAGCTTGAAAGGGACGAAAGAATTGACGGACTCTATAATCTTTGGTATGAAAAGAAAAATGAAGCAATACGAATATACACTGACGAAGTGCCGGAAAGAATTCCACTGTCAATGAATAAGGAATTCAAATCAATCAAAAATATGATTATCCAAGAAGCACTTAACATTAATCTTGATGTAATCATTACCAATGAAGGAGAAATGTTTTCAGAGATTGACAGTGAACCGAAGGACAGTGATGCAGAGGAAGAAGAAAAGCCTAATTTTTCATTTGAATATTTGGACTTGCTTACAAAAGCAAGAAAAGGCAACAAATGGAGTCAATACGGTCTTGCAAAATATTTGTTGAACAAGGAGAATCCCGAATACAATCCCGATGAAGCAATCAAATGGTTGGATAAATCCGCAAGCAAGGGATATACAGTTGCCGAGTATATGCTCGGTAAACTTTATCTTAAAGGAGAAGCTGTACCAAAGGATGTTGATATGGCTCTAAAATGGCTTGTACCTTGTGCCGAAAAAGGAAATTCCTATGCTCAATATTTTCTCAGTAAAACCTATATGAAGGGAGAAGATGTACCGAGGGATATGCCAAAAGCAGTAGATTATCTTTTATCATCGGCAGACCAAGGGAACAAATTCGCCATGTACGCTGTCGGAAAACTATTCTGTGACGGAGACCTTGTAAAAAAGGATGTCTTCAACGGAGAGATGTTCTTAAAAGAATCATCACGAAAAGGATTTATTCCCGCTGATTATTATCTTGGTAAAATGTATTATTTAGGAAATGATGTTCATAAGGATGTAGGCACCGCTGAATTTTATTTAAGGAAAGCCGCATCAAATGACAATCCCTATGCCGCCTATCTGCTTGGAAGAATATATTCCAATGAAAAAGAGTATTTGGATTTGCATGAAGCAGTTAAATATTTTCTTCAATCTGCTCAATCCGGAAACTCGTATGGATATTATCAAGTCGGAAAAATATTTTATTACGGCGGGAATGATTTTCAGAGTAACATTTCACTTGCAATGGATTACTTGAAAACGGCAGCCGATATGGGTAACGAATACGCAGAGCAAATGCTCTACAGTATTCAAAAGCACAAAAACACCATTGCTGCAAACTGCTCCTTAAGACTTCTGCAAAGCCTTGCACGAATGATGCAACGAAGAATACAAGATGATTCTGCAAAGAAACAACAGCAAGATGTTGACAGAAAAGAGCAACAAAAGATAAATGAAAAGAAGCAAGCACACGGATTAAGAATATCAATGTAACCGTCGCTTTTGTTTTGGATTCAGTCTAATAGTTTTTATTTGATTTAAATATTTTATAAAAATCTTCAAAAAAATGTTGAAATTACGAATCAGTCTGTATATAATAATAGTAGAAAGAGAAGTCTTTCTTTGGTGTGTAATGAATAGCCACGCCATCCTTGCTTGTGAGGAATTAAAATATACACAAGAGTTGCCCTGGTTGGGGGAGGAAAACCAACCTGCTATTCGTAATTAGTAGGACTACGGATTTCCGTAGTCCTTTTTTACTAAATTAAGGAATAATTCTCTATGAGTCAAAAGCTGTCATTGCTTGATATTGTTTCAACATTTGAAGAAAAGATACAAAACAAAATGTTTTGTTATACATTATCAAACGGTCAAACAATAAGGATTGCAATATATCAAGAACAAATTTGTCATTTGTTAGGAATTCAATATGTCTTCGGTCATGATAAGCGTTACTTAGGTGCAAAAGGTTATCAAAGCATCAAGTCGGAGAATATTACTATTGATAGTTTAAAAAAGCATAACCTAAAACAATACAATTACATAAAAGAACGTTTGTTGTATTTTGATAAGCTATATGAAATTCTTACAAAAGGACAATTAATTAAGTTTTATAACGAAAAAGCATTTCCGTATACAAAAATCGAAGCCGATTTTATTGTCATAAAAAATGGTCAAAAACATATTTACCATTTGTTTCTACGACAGGAAAAGCCAAACGACAATTTATATTCGGCAATTTCATTTATTGTAAAAAGCATTGACGAAAAATATCCTAAGCAATACATTGAGCATCAGGAATATAAGAAAATTGAAAAAATTGAAATTCATCAAATGTAGACAGAACTAATTGACACGATTGGTTCTGTTTTTTTATTTGGCAAAACTTAACGGAGGTAATAATGGCATACAAAAAATTTACTGATGAAGAGGTTGAACGAGCAGGCTCTGTCGACTTGGTTTCGTTTCTTCAAGGTCAGGGTGAATCACTAAAAAGAGAAGGTAAATCTTATGCTTGGATGGATAACGGTCAAAAGGTTTCCATCTGGGGCAACAGATGGTTTCATCAATATGAACGAACAGGTGGGAATGCTATTGATTTTGTAAGGAGATATTACAACAAATCATTCATTGATGCAGTTGATTATTTACTTGACGGAAAAGGCGGAGAAATAATATACAGCGATGCTAAGCCACAAGTAAAGACTCCTTTTAAGATGCCACCAAAAGATGAAGATATGGACTCTGCTATCAAATATCTTACCGAAACAAGAGGTATCAATAAAAGCGTTGTTAAAGATTTCGCTGATAAAGGTTTAATTTATCAGACATCAAACAAAGGATACAAAAATGTTGTCTTCGTTGGTTTGGATGAATCAGGAACACCCAAGCACGCTAACATGCGTGGTATCAACGGAAACTTTAAGGGCAACCCTGCGAGCAGTAATGACCGATATGCTTTTCATTGGAACGGTACAAGTGACAGAGTGTATTTGTTTGAATCTCCTATTGATATGCTGTCATATATCAGCCTTAACGAATATGATTGGAAGCAACATACATATATTGCGGCTTGCGGCGTTTCCGATATGGGATTGATGCAATGCCTTGAAAACAATCCCGACATTGACAAAATTTACCTTTGCCTTGACAATGACAAGCCCGGTCAGCTTGCAACAGAAAGAATATTAAGTAAATTCATTTACAATCCATATTACAATTGCGAAGTCCTCGTTCCCGAATCAAAAGATTGGAATGAGGACTTAATTAGTTTACAGGAAGGAGAGGATGTTGGATGGACACCAACAATGCAATGAAGCTAATTATCGTTGCCACCGTTATGTTTGTAGTTCTCGGCGGAACAACTTTATTGTCACATTGGTATACACTAAACGGAATCAAGAACAGAACGGTTGGTGACGGACAGCACGGTACTGCTCGGTGGGCAACCAAAAAGGAGATACATAAAACCTATGAATATGTAAGATTCACTCCGAAAAAATGGAGAAGCCAAGCAGAAAAAGGTTTAACTCCTACCGTTTCAAGAAAGAAAATTGTCTTACCGAAATACTTAATTAAGACACTCAAAAAAGTCGGAAGAAAGTTGCCCAAAAGATTAAAGAGATTAATCAAAAAGCTATATCATAAAAAAGAGGAAGAACAAGCATTGCCTCAAGGTCTGGTTGTTGGTTGTAAAGGAACAAAAAGAAACACCACCGCACTTGTTGACACGGGAGATATTCATGCTCTTATGCTCGGTGCGGCAGGTGTCGGTAAAACAGCTTACTGGATGTATCCGTGTATAGAATATGCACTTGCCTCCGGAATGAGCTTTATGTCAACCGATACAAAGGGTGATATTATGAGACACTACGGAACGATTGCACAGAAATATTACGGATACAAAGTATCGGTAATAGACCTTCGTAACCCAACAAGGAGTAACGGTAACAACCTTCTCCAGCTCGTAAACAAATACACAGACCTGTATGCCAAGGAAGGCAAATTAGCATACAAAGCAAAAGCAGAAAAATATGCAAAAATCATTGCAAAGACAATCATACTGTCGGGAATGGATGCAACATCATTCGGACAGAATGCATATTTCTATGATGCCGCAGAAGGTCTGTTAACTGCCACCATACTTTTAGTTTCGGAATTCTGTAAACCGAATGAAAGGCACATCGTTTCTGTGTTCAAGGTTATACAGGAGCTCCTTGCTCCATCACAAAATCAAAAGGGAGTAAAGAAAAACGGATTCCAAGAGGTTATGGAAAAGCTCCCCGATGACCACAAGGCGAAATGGTTTGCCGGTGCGGCACTGAACACTTCGGATCAGAGCATGGCATCTGTTATATCAACTGCATTGTCAAGACTTAATGCGTTTCTTGATTCAGAGCTTGAACAAATACTGTGCTTTGATTCGGAAATGGACGCAGAGACATTTTGTAAAGACAAATGTGCTATGTTCCTAATTATGCCGGAGGAAAACCCTAATACATTCTTTATGATTTCACTTATCATACAACAGCTATATCGTGAGATACTTTCAGTTGCCGATGAGAACGGCGGAAAGCTAAAGAACAGATGTGTATTCTACTGCGATGAGTTTGGTAGTGCGACACGTTCCTAATTGAAAAAGATTAGGCGTGAAGCTGTAAATATATTATATAAAAAAATGAAAGGAGCTTT
>ERZ808028.481-NODE-481-length-33142-cov-3.908816_pt1 | contig 33142 bp, 11 predicted proteins | sample MGYA00380184_ERZ808028 | MGnify/ENA primary metagenome ERZ808028 (study PRJEB31490, sample SAMN06133397) | mouse gut metagenome | isolation source: J8_1 | host: mice | place: China: Chengdu | collected 2015-05 ...
CGCCAGACGCGTGTTTATTAACGACGAGGAAAAAACGTTTACTACGAAGGAATTTGACCTTTTGACCTTCCTTGCGGAAAATCCGAACCATGTTTTCACGAAGGAAGAGATTTTCAGGGAAATATGGGACATGGATTCCATCGGCGACATTGCGACGGTTACGGTTCATATCAAAAAAATCCGCGAAAAGATTGAAACCGACACAAGCAAGCCGCAGTATATTGAGACCATTTGGGGCGTCGGGTATCGGTTTAAAGTATAAAATAACAGCCAAAATTTTACAGGCATAGGGACTTTTAAAATGGATAAAATGATAGTGTACGAAGACAACGTACTTCTGATTATCCATAAGCCCGCAGGAATTGCGACACAGACGTCGCGAATAGGACAGGCGGACATGGTATCAGAGCTAAAAAATTACAGAAAAAGCAAGGGTGAAAATACTTATATCGGAGTGATTCACCGACTTGACCAGCCGGTCGAAGGACTGTTAGTATTTGCAAAAAACCAGTCTGCGGCAGAAATCTTAAGCCGTCAGATTCAGGACAATACCCTGAAAAAAAGCTATCTTGCACTTGTGTATGGAGAGCTTGCAGAAAATAAAGGCGGAACGCTTACAGATTTTTTGCAAAAGGACAATCGTACAAATCTTTCAAAAATCGTAAAAGAAAGTACGGGCGGAGCAAAGAAAGCAGTCCTTGACTGGAAATGGGTAAAAACTTATCAGGGTAAAGGGTGCTCAATGGCGGAGATAACGCTGCTTACGGGCAGACACCTCCAAATACGCGTACAAATGGCAGGCGCCGCGATGCCGCTCTTGGGCGACATGAAATATGGAACGGACGCGTCGAAGGCATTATCAAAGCAGTTAGGGATAACAAACACAGCCTTGTTGGCATATAAATTGGCGCTATTGCACCCAAAAACAGGACAATATCTTGAATATAGGACAGATTGGAAAGTGCCGCCGATACAATAGCAGCATTTTTCTGATAAAAATAATATAATGTTTGAGTTGACACATTTTTTGGAAACAAGTATAATAAAAATATACGTAAATGCACTCATAGACAGATAGGAGATTGAGGCAGAAAGGCTTACGAGTGAACTCGTTAATGGGGAGTAACACAAAGGAGGCCAAAGTATGGATGGAATGCAGAATTGGACAACTTATTTGGAGGCAATGCGCAATCGCCTGCTGATCGTCAATGATGCTGACAGCCTGATTTCCGTACTGACTGATGTAAAAAATATACCAATCGCGCTGTCAACAATCGAAGATGTGACGGATGGTACAGGACTGAGCATGTCGCTTTCGGTAATTTGTTCAGAGGTTAAAGTGGTAGGCAGGGTAATGTGCCTCGTAAGCGATGATATGTTCACAACAGTACAGTTAAATCTTGACACGGTAAAGAAAATCAGCTCAAAGATTTCAGTGGATAGAAAAGGTGTAGTCATGAAGCTGTCACTCAAAAACGGCGCAGAATTTCTGCTGATGTTCCACACGGAGTTAGTGGAAGAATGATTGTAAGAAGGAAAGCTGAAGAAAGAAGGTCGTGGCAATGGATTAGCGAAGGAACAGTCTATTGTCGCGGCCTTGTTATGATATAAAAAAGAATCGGGGTGGTGAATATGAAGTATAATACAAACGATTTATCAGAAATTCTTGATGTGACAACAAACACGATTCGCCGATTTGAGGAGAAGGGCTTTTTGAATCCCGAGAGAAATGAGCAGAACGGTTACAGGTCATTCGACGGCGGCGATTTGGAAAAGGCAATTTATGTCGGAAGATACAGAAAAATAGGCTTTGACCACAGCGAAATTGCAAACCTGTTTCAGGAAAATCTAGGCATGGGTCTGCGCCGGTTTCAAGTCAGAATGAGGGAACTTGACGAAAAAATAGCTGATCTTATGGCAACGCGTCATATGCTGAATGATGACATCGTCCTTATGGAGCGGGGGATTGCCAACAAAGGCGAGATTTTTGAGAAAACATGCCGTTCCTTTTACTATATTTTATATCATCAAAACGGTCGGATTAGTACAGAAGGCAAAAATGGCGAGGCATACCGGAAATTTAAGGAAGAGTGCCCTGAAATTAAGTATATTTATATTTTTGACAAGGAAAATGTGGAAAGTGGGAACCTTGTATACAGTGAGGGGATTGCTTCGAATGAAATTTTCACGGGATTATACGGTGTAGAGGTTAAGCCGCCTGTAAAGTATTACGAAAAGCGCCGAAGTCTTATGCGTTTTGCCCGCCTTCCGATTCATATGGAACATGAAGACCAAATATCCAAAGGAGCGCTTAAAAAAATAATTTACGGCGATTTTTTGGACTATATCAAGCAGAATTCGCTTTGCATAACAGGTGATATGATTGGAATTAAAGTAGGTTTTTCTTATGAAGAAGATCAGGAATGGCAGTATGTCTTTTTGAATCTGCCGGTGGAAGAAGCCTAGTATAATACCTTTGGAAAATGAATAGTGACTTTGCATTTTGCATGTGCTATAATGGCGTTAAACAGGCGGATGACATAATCCGACGAAATAAACAGCCGCTTATGCGGCGGAAAGAGAGGTAACAATGAGAAAGCATAAGACAAAACCACTTTTAGCACTTGTTTTAGCAGGCGCGATGCTCATGTCAGGATTGACGGTGGCAGCAGAACCTGCCGGCAATGCGGCTGGGGTACCGAAAAAAATGGAAGGCAAGAATGAGAACGGAAATATTGACGTTTATGACTTCGGCGCGGCAGACCTTGGCGACAGATACAACACCAAGATTACCAAAAGCGTCTTAAACGGATTTTATCCCGGAAAGGCAGCAGGTGCGGTCGGCGAAAATATTACATCATTTGCCGTAAAAAACAAGGCGGGCGATACGCTTTTTGCATTTGACGACGGCGGAAACAAAAATACGCACAGACTGCGTACCGTCAATAAGGATGTGACGAGATACGATGAAAAGTCGCTCAAATTCGCGGAAAATACCTATAATGGGTATTTATATTCCAACAAGGCAATGACGGATGCCGTAAATTTAAGCATCTATGCAGAGGCGGGTGACATTATCACCGTCGCAGCAAGCGCAAACTCTGCAAAGAGTGTCAATACATATACGTTGGAAAGCCCAAGCGGTGTAAAGACGGAACAGAACCATACGGGATTGGAGAACGGTACAATTCTTACATATTATATATCAGAAACGGGAATGCATAAGCTCTATACACTGACCGAAAAACTGGTCGTAGCAAGAGTGACGGTAGAAAGTCCCGCAAGGGTTCCGGTATCCGGAACGGTAGCTGCGCCCGCAGACATTCCGGCAGGATACAAGATTGCATTTAAAAGCAGGGAGTCCGGTGAAGTGACGACTGCTCTCGTACAGGATGGAAAATACACGACAAACCTGTGTGAGCAGTATACATATGATGTTTCCCTTGAAGGTGCTAATTCATATGTGATTAACAGTGCGCGTGAGCTTGCACTTGCAAAAGGTGCAGGAGCGACGGCTTTTGACATCAATGTGAATGCAGTTGACCTTGTGACAGTCACAGGAAAAATTAAGGGTCTTAGAACATCGGAGCTTGAAAAGCTTGCGCTTGTTTTTGTTTCGGACGAGATTTACAAGCCCGAAATCAGCATCAGCGGCGATTCCTATACACTTTATCTTGAAAAAGGCATAAACTATGACATTCATGCGGGTATGGTGAATGATTATGCGCTTACACGCAGAAGCATAGCAGCTTCGGAAAACGCAACGAAGGATCTTGTGTTTGAGAAGAAGCCGGCTTATAAGGTAAATATAGTGCCTGACGGTGCGACAGCACGTGACCTTTCCGGTGCAGAGTTCGTTTTCACAAATCTGGACGAGGAAGGTTATGTATATACGTTTACGGGAAGCGAAGGCATTCGTTTAAGAGACGGCGTTTATAAAGTGGAGGTTAAGAGCGATTCCTATACACAGAAGCTTACGTCAAACGTAAAAGTTGACGGTAAGAACCTCACAAAGACGATTAGCTTCGAAAAAGAAGGGCAGGAGCAGAAGACTGCGTACAGACCTGTTCTTCAGGTAGGAAAAAAGGGATATGAGTTCCAGTCAATCAATGACGCACTGCTTGCGGTTTACTATATGGACAGACCGAACAACGAGCGTGTCACGATTGAAATTCAGCCGGGTAATTATGAAGAGATGCTTGTCATCGGGCTGCCAAATATTACGCTGAAAAATGCAAGCAAAACACCAAGCCTGCAAACTTTAAACAAAGGTGTTGACATTGACAAAAACGCGGTGCGTATCACATCATACTATGGACATGGCTACAACTATTACAGTATGGGCGAGGACGGACGTTGGAGCGAGCGTGTGCTTAAAGTCAGCACGGAGAACGGATGTGCGACCTATAAGAATACGAATAAACTTTGGAACGCAACGGTAGCCGTATCCGCTGACGGATTTAACGCAGAGGGTATTATTTTTGAAAACTCTTTTAACCAGTATATTTCAGAGAAGGAAGCGAATGATACGGTGGTGGCGCTGAGTGACGCGCCGAAGGGCGAGAAAGATACGCCGCGTGTTTCCATGAAGGCAGGCAGTACGGCAGTGCAGAATAAGCCGATGGTAGAACGTGCTTCTGCAGTCGGAATTGATAACGGCTATAAGCAGATTTACTTTGATAACTGTAAATTTATCGGAAGACAGGACACACTGTTTGGCGGAACCGGTTCGACCGCAGCGTTCTATAACTGTTCCGTTTACGGCGCGGTGGATTACATTTTTGGCGGGATGACCGCAGTATTTGCAAAATGCGATCTTGTATTCAATACAAGCGAGGACCCGAACGATACAGGTTACATTACGGCGGCACAGCAGAATGCAGGCGAAAGAGGCTATCTGATGTACAATTGTACCGTAAAATCGACTACACCGGGTGTTGATACGGCATCGGTTAAGGCTTCTAAGCCGGGACTGTTCGGAAGACCGTGGAAGGCTGACACGAGTGAGGTATTGTTCTACAAGACAATTATTGAGCAGACTGACTTCAACGGTGCAAGCGAGTCCCTGATTCAGCCAAAGGGATGGATTAATACATTGAGCGGCGAGTCACCGTTTATGCAGGAATATGCTTCGAAAGAATCGACCGGAGCGGCATCCGACACAAGTACGCGTGCAGGCTGGACGGCAATTTTAAACGCAGGCGCGGACGGAAACGTAACGCTTTCGGACAAAACGACGGTTGTAAACGACAATACGGTAGTGGCGGCATTCTTAGGAGACTGGGATCCGTTTGCCGGAAAAGACATGAGCATTATAGAATAAGTAAGAAAACCACCTTTGAGCCGGTTTGGCTTGAAGGTGGTTTTTATAATAGCGTTTTGCTGATTTTTGCTGCAATGGCTGTGGAGTAATTCGGAGTGTTTGACATGTCGTGTATAAAGAGTTTTTTTTTTTTTTCATATGCACTGCTCTGCATAAAATTATTTCAACATATTGAAAAAAGCAGGAACTTTTGCTAAAATGAAATTATTTCATATAGCAAAAACTGCATAAATTTTTATTACAAAATGAATAAAAACAGTAAGAAATTTTATGCAGGTTGTACAGTCAAAATGAAGAAGGGAGATGCATATGAGCAGATTAGGGAAAAGTTTTAAAAACAGATTCCTGCGGCGGGCGTTGGCGATGGCACTGGCGGGTACGATGGTGATGTCGGGGATGCCGGTTTCCGTTGCTGCTGAATCGTCAGAATCCAAGACATCCATTGAAACAGAAGTTCAGGGAGGAACGGTTTCAGAGGAAGCGGCAGAAGACGAAGAGGTAGAACAGAAGGAATCATCGGAGGCGGAGACACAGGAGAAAGAGAGTGCAAATCCGACCGAGGAAACGGAAACTACGAGAACAGACACAGATAAAGAAACGCAAAAGTCGTCAGAGGAGACATCTAAAGAGGCGACGAATTCCAGTGAAATCAGGGAAAGTGAGGAATCCGAGAGCGAATCGGAGGAGACTTCTGAGACAGAAGGGTCTGAGGAGGAGAATGAGGCAAACAGTTTTACATCAAATGATGCAGTTCTTGCAGAGGGGCATTCATATGCATTATGGGATGTGAATGGATTAGTACAAAATGATAAAGGTACAACAAGTGGAATACAAAATACAAAAGGCATATATAAAAATTCCGAGAACGATAATGATATTTTATTCGTAGACGCTACAGCTAATGTTGACGCTAAATTTGCGGTTTCAAGTGCTGATGGCAGGATTCAAATAAATCCTGATACAAAAATTTATATACCTGTGAAGGTGGATAATAATGTAGCCAAAATAATATTATATCAGTCAGGAGTTAGCAAAAAAGAAAATCTTATGGTTGCTAACCAAGACAGCAGTGGCAAGGCAAAGAGCTATTTTGCTATTTCAGAAGCAGAAGGAAATTTACAAGAAGCAGAGTGTACTGTATTTGATTTGGGTGAGACTGTAGGTGAAAAAAAATATTATAAGACAGAGTGGACTTGCACATTGAAGAATAGTGCGGCTTCTGCCCTTATTTGTGTTGAAGTAAAAGATGCAAACAATTATGTGACAAAAATCATTAGTGGAAAAGAGGTAGAAAAACCAAGAGACGACGTATATGATGATGCAGCAGGCGATTCCGCAGACCTCGTAAAATATAATATGGAGGGCTATGCAAACAATTATGGTGTCACAGGCGGTGGCGCCATGAAAATTGACGCAGCTAATTATCATAAAGTAGGCACAGCAGAAGAATTCTTACAGGCGCTTGTAGACATAAAAAAGGCATCAAAGCCGTCTGTAATCAGGATAACAAAAAATTTAAATCTTGGCTGTAATGAAATTAAAAATATCTCTAATTATAGTCAGGTTATAAGTGCGCATAAAAATCAGCCGCTTTGCTCTCCTGTTTTGGGAACTAAAGATGAGCTGGGGACAGGCGTTTCAATGCTGTCATTGGATGGATTTCAGAACTTGACAATTTTTTCAACAAACGGGGCAGCTATTAAACATTGTTGTATCGTGTTGAAGGACAGTAAGAATATTGTTTTCAGAAATCTTGTTTTTGATGAACTTTGGGAGTGGGACGATCTCGTTTACTATAAAGCGGATGGAAACGGCGACCCCGAGCTGAAAAATGGCGAGCTGCAATTGACGCAAGGTGATTATGATAGAAATGACTGGGATTACATAGGCGTAGATATGAACAGTGATGGAATATGGATTGACCACTGCACCTTCTACAAGTCATATGACGGAGTCATTGATATAAAAAATCCAAAAGAGGATGGAGAGGAGCGCGTTACAGTATCATGGTGCAGATTTGAGGGTAAGAGTGCACCTGATAAGAACGGAAATCACCCGTTTTATGACAAACAGCTTGAGTGGCTTAAGGAAAACATAGACAACACAAACTATTACAGGGCGCTTATGAGCGAAGAAGGAACATCTGTTGCGGTAACGGCTACAGATGGAAAAATTTTTACGAAAACGCAGAGCGCAACGATACAAGGTGAAGGCTTTTCGGATTCTCTTATTGAATCCTACACCCTTGGACAGAAAAAGACACATCTTTTGGGACAAGGAGACGAGGCTACAAACGCAGTAGGGATACGTGCAACATTTGCAAATAATATATATAAAAATTCAATGGACAGAATGCCAAGGCTTCGTTTTGGCAATGCACATGTGTATAATACGGTATTGGATGCGTCAGACATTTATTATGCACACAGATTGGAAGGCGGCGATTCTGAAGAAGCGAAGGCTGAAAGAAAAAAGCTTGACGGTCATTTGGTAAGTAATGGTGCAATTTCCACGATGAATGGAAATGTGTTTATTGATACATGTTATATAGATGGAATTGAGGGACCTATTCTTTCAGGAAACGGTGGCAGCGCACCAGGATATATTGGCTGGGACAACTGTAAGTATAAAAAAGGTGACGATACACTTGAGTTGGATATTCAGTATAAGAATAATACTGACAATAAAGTTTATAAATTAACAAAAGAGGCATTTGCAAATAAGCTGCCGGAGAACTATACATATAGCCTTTACACAGGGGAGTTGGATAATTTAAAGGAATACCTTTCAAATAAGACAGGTGCGGGCGTTGTTTCAATGACGGACTTGCAGTGGACTAAGGTTTCTTATGGAGACGGAAATACAGATAACTCTAATCCGACTAATTGGGATCCGAGTGCAGATAATGATCCTTCAGAAGATGAAGGAACAGAGCCGCCAGAACCGGACAATCCAGATAATCCGCCGGCAGAAACGAACGGCAAAGAATTCAGGGCAAGCTCGCTGGAGGTACAGGCAGAACTTACAGCTGATTTGGAGGTAAATGAATTTTATACCATTACAAAAGGTTGTGAGGTTGCAGAAGGCAAAGCAACAATAAATGACATATATTTCACAAAGTACATTACGCTTTCGGCAAAAGGCTCCAAGGAACATAGCATACAAATTACATCACCCGGCAAGGGCACAGTGACAGTTTACGCAGCGGCAGGAACTACAGCAGCAAAAGCGGTAGCAGGAACCTTGAATCTTCTTGATGAAACAGGTAACACGGTAGTTGATTCAACAGACATTACGGATGCAGCGGCATATACGCTTCAGATACCGCAAAAAGGTGTGTACTATGTAGCATCTGATGATAGCGAGATACATATATATGGTATCGACCTGAATGCAGAAGAAGGCGGTGAGGAACAGGAGCCGGATGATGAGTTCAGTCTCAGAATGGATGAGATTAAAGTAGATGGGATTCAAGTTGCGGAGCTGACAACAGACCATCAACAAAATGGATTTACCATAAAGGCATCAAGTACAAATAAGGTAGAGATAAGTGAAAGTAACGCAACAGTTGCAGGTGTAAAATACACGAAACGCCTCAGACTGAGCGGAACACCAAGCAAAGACAGTTACAGTATCCATTTCACCACAAAGAACGCAGGAACACTATGGGTATATGCAAAAAATGCAAGCTCCAGTGGCAGTAAAATTCTTTCCTTAAAGAAGGTAGAAGGAAACAGCGATCTTATAAAACAAAGAGAAGTGCTTGACAAGGAGACAGCAGCAGTCAAGTATGATATAGCGGAAGCCGGTGATTATTATATTGTTCCGGAAACAAAAGGAATAGATGTATACTATATTGGATTTACAACGAAGAAAGAGCAGGAGCCGGAGTATACAAAACCATCTAGACCCACAGGTGACAGCGTATATGATGCAAGTGAAGGCGCTAACGTAGATACGGCATACAATATGGAAGGCTATGCAGCATCTGCAAACGTTACAGGCGGTGGGCTGCTCAAGGAGGATAGTGCGCATTATTATAAGGCAACCAACGAAAAGGAATTTTTGGATGCGTTAAAGAAAGCACAGGAAGATAGCAAGAATAATATACCAAGCGTTATTGAAATTACCACAGACTTGAATCTTGGAAATAAAGAACTGAATGAGAAATATGGTTTAACAATTTCAAGTAAAAGTGAAGGCGAGTATAGTGGTGTAATCAGAGCGTATGATGATGCGAATGCTAAGAATCCGCAATCGCCTATTATGCATCCGACACTGATAGATACAGGTGTTTCTTGGATAAAAATGCACAATTTTCATAACCTGACGATTTTCTCAACAAAGGGAGCATCTATTAAACACGCAGGTATAACATTTGAAGGTGGAAGCAGCAATATCATTATCAGGAACATTACGTTTGATGAACTTTGGGAGTGGGATGAGAGTACAAAAGGTGATTATGACAGAAATGACTGGGATTACATGACCATTCAGGATAACGCAACAGATATTTGGGTAGACCATTGTACATTTTACAGGGCTTATGATGGCATTCTTGATTTGAAGAATGACAGCAAATATACGGGACTTCAGAGAGTGACCGTCTCATGGTGTGAGGTTCTTCCAGGCAGCAAGGATCCTGCATTTTTTGACGAACAGATAGACTGGCTTGAAGAACATATTGATGAAACGACATACTATAAGCAGCTTCGTGAAACAGAGAAGATGGCTAAAGAAGATGTTTGGTGGTATGCATATGGACAGAAAAAGGCACATTTGCTTGGATCAGGTAATGGTGATACCCAGGATAAAGCAATCCGCGCAACATTTGCTAATAATTATTGGAAAAATGTACAGGCAAGACTGCCAAGACTACGTTTTGGTAAAGCGCATATATACAATAGCGTGATTGACTCTGCTGAAATGAATGCACAGCATGAAAAAATGAAGAAAGAGGGAAAAGAGAGTCACATTACCGGTGATGCTGCGATTTCTACGCTTAATGGCGAGATGCTTTTGGAAAACTGTTATATTGATGGAGCAAGAACGCCGTTGCGTTCAGGGCGCGGCAGCGTGGCAGGATATATCAATACGGATAATTGCTTGTATTATATGAACGGTAGTCCGAAAGAACTTACTATTACGGAATATGTTGCGGGAACGCTCAAGGAAACGAACGTAGCAGATTTCAGAGAAAAACTGCCATATACTTACAACAAAGAGGAACCGTCAACACTAAAAGAACGTTTACAGGCATCTGCAGGTGCAGGAAAACTTACCATGACTGCAGTGCAGTGGGAAAGAACAAGCTACAATGGTTCGTCAGGGGGAGAAGGAAATCCGGATGACCCAAATCCTCCGGTAGAACCGACTACAATAGACGCTCCGACGGCATTACCAGCAGAAGAGGCACAGTTCCCGAGCACGGGCGGCGAGATTACATTAGACTGCACAACAGACGGCGCAACCATTTACTATACCATGAGTGAAACGGAAGCCGGTCTGACTGACCCGGCAGATGCGACAAATGCAAACCGTGTACCGTATAATAAAGATACAAAAATACCAATCACGAAAGAAACTTATATTTGGGCAGTGGCAGTAAAAGATGACAAAGCGAGCGAGCCGCTCAAATGTCATTACACAGTCCTTGCGGAAGGTGCTGTGGCAAGACCGATTGCAACTCCTGGTTCATCAAAACCCGTGGCAAGTGGAACAAAGGTTATGTTGTCCGCAATGGGCGAATTTGACAGCATTTATTACACAAAGGGAGCAACCCCTGACACTACGGCAGATCCGACCAAGGAAGACAGCGGACGTGAACCATTTAATAGCGAAACAGGCATTATCATCACGGAAGCAGTAACAATCAAAGCTGTTGCAAAGAAAGGTAACACTTACAGTGATGTTGCAACGTTTACGTACACAATAAAAACAGATACTCCCGATGACGGGAAGAAGGTTAAGGCACCTGTGGCAGATCCGGCAGCAGGAGCGGTCAAAAAAGGAACGCAAGTTCGACTGAAATCTGAAACGCAGGGAGCCGCAATTTACTACACAACAGACAAAACAGAGCCGGCTGCCGAAAGCAAATATCTTTATAATGACGCGGTTCCGATTATAATTGAGGAGCCTGTGACGATCAAGGCGTTTGCGGTAAAAGACGGCTTGGATAACAGCGATGTTGCTTCATTTACGTACACAATTACAGACGAACCTCCTGTCGATCCCGGAGAACCGGAAATTAAGACAATTAATATCAATGATTGTACGATAACGGTTCCTCCTGCGATTTATAATAGAAAGGCAGGAAATAAACAGTCGGTAACATATGTGACCTATACCTACACCGACGCAGCCGGAAATGAGAAAAATGTCAAATTTGCGGAGGACGTTGATTATGAGGCTACATGGGAAAAGGCAGGCAATGAGTATAAGGTAACATTACAGGGTAAAGGAAGATCTGCATCAGGAAGAGACGTAGACGGATTTATTATTGATAAAGACTCCAAAACGGAACCTATTACATATAAGGTATATACATCTGCAAAGGATGCCGGTCTTGTAAATATCAGTAAAGCGAAAGTAGACTTTAAGGCGGCTGTAAAAGCGAATCTGAAAACAGTGCATTATACTGGTTACGCACATGAAGTACGTTATGAAGATCTCGATTTTTCAAAAGACAAAACCGGACTGAAAAATGTACCTAAGGATTATATAAGGATTGCTTGCAGAAACAACATCAATGCAGGAAAAGCAACCGTGTCAATTTCGGTGGATCCAAAGTATGAGAATGGCAAATTTGCAGGTTCTAAAACGCTTACGTTTACCATTAAAAAAGCAGCGTTAAATAAAAATTCTGCCAAAGCAACCGCGCTTGCAGAATTCGATAAAAATGCTTCCGCTGAGCAGCAGTACATGGGTTCTGCCATTGAGGCAAAGAACCTTAAAGTAAAACCGAAGAATGGCAGGGAAGGGTCTTTGCGCAAGAATGAGGACTACACGGTAACCTACAAGAACAGCGTCAAGTCAGGAACTGTAACAGTAAACGTGACCGTAAAAGGTGTTGGAAATAACCTTTCAGGCAGTTGGTCGGGATCCTTCACAATAAAGCAGCTTGATTTAAGCGATAAAACGCTTACTTTAGACACGAATGAAGGAAAACTGCCCTATTCACCAAAGGGCGCAAAGCTTGGAACAATTACCGTAACAAAGGACGGAAAAGTAGTTTGTATACTGCGCGCAGGTGTTGACTATACCGCGAAATACGTGTACACGGATAAGGCAAAGAAGTACGATGTTGGCGGCAAAGTGACAGCAACCATTACGGGCAAAGGCTTGTGCAAGGGAACGACGACCATTAAGGACCTTGAAATCATAAAGGCTGATTTCGATAAGCACATTAATGTGTCCGATGATGTTACTGCGGATAGTGATGCATTTAAGGCAGATAAGGGCAAGGCATTGTCAAAGGCAGTCACGGTAACGGATGCAGCGGGCGTGAAGCTGAGCTTAAATAAGGATTACAAAATAATCGACATAAAAGGCGTATCTGATACGGAGGAAAAGACGTTTACAATCCAACCGATCGGTAAGAATGCAAAGAACTATACGGGAACAAAAATCATTCCGTACAGAGTAGCGAAAAATCTTGCAAAGGATAAAAACTTTATATTTAATAAAGACTTAGAAAAGAAAGATCCTCTTGCATATGACGGAAGAAATCCCGTAAAGCTTACGACAGCTCAAATTGATAAATATATCAATAAAAACATCAGTACGGATAATCCGAACTACGACACACGTACCTACAGACTTGGCGGTAAGAATGCAAACATTGAGATTGTACCGGGAACGTACAAGAACAATGCGAAGAAAGGAACAGCGCAAGTCACCGTACGAGGCATTGCCGGAGTAGACGGCGGCTTCTATGGTCAGAAGGTATTGAAGTTTAAGATTGTAGAGAAATAAATTTTTCTGGCAGACAACCCCGCTCTTGGATGTGATTCTGAGGGCGGGGTGCTTGTGTGTTTGCGAAGTAAAAAACGGGAAATCTTAATAAATATTCAAAAGATGTGGAAAAATATGGTGAATAAATTAAATGACTATGTTAAAATGTTAATAGATAATCAAGAATTATCAAGCACAGTCCTTTGTGCTTTAGAGAAAGACAGTCTGTAATCAGTCAGATTAGATATGTGAGGTACTTAAATGAATCGAATTATTGCAATAGGACCACGAGAGCAGGATTTTGTACATACAAATAATTTTTTCTGTGGTTCTATTACTTTGTATGGGAGTAATGAGGATAAAAACCGTTCTTATTCCGGAAGCCGTCAGTATAGGATTAATCATAATGTATTTACAAAGGATCAAGGAAAATTTATTGAGAATGAGATGCTAAAGAAAATTGAGGAGGATCCCGATATCCGGTTTATGTCATATGATCCGAATCAGGCGTATGACTGTGATGAAAGAATTATCCGGCGTACAGTATGCTTAAATGAAAAAAGCTTAATGGACAAGCTAAATTATAAAATTTCCTTTCGGGAATGGGCACAGGATGTATGCAGAGTGCATCATTCAGAATTATTACATGGAAGAGAGTGCACCTATTCCAAACTGCAGCAGCGATTCAGAACGTTCAGCTCGTTTGTGATTCAGGCAAACTATGCGACAGGCGGAGAGGGAACATATGTTATGAATGCTGAAAACGCGGATGTAACAGAGTCCAAATTATGCAGCGATGAGCAATATTTGGTGTCCGGCTATGAGTATTATAATATTCCTGTGAATATTCATGCAATTGTATATGAAAATGATATTTTAATTTTTCCGGTATCCATTCAAGTTATGCAGATGCAAGGGAATAAGCTGCTATATCAGGGAGCAGATTTTGTAGAAGCACAACGGATAGATCAGAGTGCGTTAGAGGAATTCAGGCAGTACATGAAAGCCATTTGCGTGAAATTGCAAAGGGAAGGCTTTCGCGGTATTACGGGCGTTGATGGTATGATTGTGGACGGAAAAGCATACGTTTTAGAGATGAACAATCGTTTTCAGGGTTCCACGCTGTTATTGAATTTGGCATTAAAAGAATCGGGATTTCCAAGTATGCAGGAACTGAACTTTGATTCTTTTCAAAACAAAAAATCTGCGTATCATATTGAAAAATTGGATGTTCCATATAGTTGTTTTACCTATCTTGCGAATGAAAATGGGAAACCTTATGAAGGGCATAGACGAAAATGGGAAAAGGAAAAAACGATTGTAGAAATCTTTGATGATGGATTGAACTATGAATGGAAAATCGCACCATATGCGACACTTGAGAGGGTGGTTTTCAAGACAAATATTGTTTCGATTACCGACGAACATAGGGTTATAATACATCCGAATATTCCTGATATGAGTGATGAATGGTATCATGAAATTACCGATAATGGCAATTTGCTTTATTTGAAGATTGCGTTAATCAACCAGGGCGTTATTTTGGCAGAAGATGCAAAGCAGTATCTTAGGGCAAACGGAGGAATGCGGGAAGGGGTGTACAATGCCGTAGATATTTTCATGAAAGATATTGTAGTAAATAGCGCCGTCAGCGTAAAGTTCACTGCATTATCGCCTTTTATGATTAAGAGATCTGAAAATGGTTTGACACTCTGCTGTTGCAAAAAACCGGTAGCAGACATTGTAATCCAAAAGGAAGATGTACTGGGAAATCAATTGACCTCTTCGGGAACGCAGATAAAGGATATTTGCCTCTTAGCAACGGATCGTGTAAGAGTACAGCATTCTACAAATTGTCACTTTAAGCGTTGTGGAATCGGGTGCGAATTTTGTGAGGTTGAAAATCATGAGTTTTCATTTAAAATGCAGGACATTCAAGAAGCAATTGATTTGTATATCGATTCTAAATATGAATTCAGACATTTTTTGATTGGAGGAAGAACAGATACTCCGGCAAAAGAGGCAGATGAAATTTTAGAGATTGCCAATTATATTAACCGGCGGGGCAGCTGGCCGATTTACGTAATGTGCATTCCTCCAAAAGACAAAAGTGTTTTAACACAATTTTATAATGCACACGTTACAGAGCTTGCCTTAAATATTGAAATTTGGGATCGTACGCTTGCCAGGAAATGGATGCCCGGTAAAGGATCAATTCCTAGAGAAAAATATTTGGAGCTGCTGGAATATGCCACTGAACTGTGGGGGAAGCAGGGGGCTGTTCGCTCTTCATTCATTGTTGGATTGGAACCGGAACAATCATTGTTGGAAGGAATTAAAGCTGTGTGCAGTCTTGGGGTTGCGCCGATTTTATCTGTATTTCGACCGATACCCGGAACAGCGGGGGCAAATCTTGCACCGCCAACAAATGAGGAGCTATTATCAATTTATGAAAAAGCACATTATATAAGTAATGAGTATGGACTTGAATTGGGACCGCAGTGCGTACCATGTCAGAACAATACATTAAGTATGCCGAATGGTCTATGATTCAATCAGTAGGGATTGGATAATATGGATATATTAAGTAAAATGAATCTTGAAGCGCATAAGGGCAGACCATTAACTCCTGAAAATAAAAAACTGACACTTTGGAGACCTTCGGAAAGGTTTATGCATTGCTGCATTGAAAGTCAGGGATGCCGGTTTAATCGCAATAGCGGCGCTTGTGTTATGTGTGATTACGGAATTGGCCGTAATTTGGATCCGGATGAATTGGAACGGGCATTGCAACAGGACTTGCAGCCTTTTACGGCGTCTGTTTCGACAATGCTTTTTGGTTCTTATGGAAGTCTGTTTGATACGGAAGAAATATCAGCAGAATGCTTTGATGTATTATTGGATTTTATTGTAAAACAAGACATACAGACAGTGATTTTTGAGACGCATTGTTGTACCGTGAACGAGAGAATTCTTGATAGAATCCAAAGAAAATTATGCGCTAAGGGAAAAACAGTAATTATTGAAATGGGATATGAATCATGTGATCCTTACATCCTTAAAAACTGTTTAAATAAAGTGTTGGATTTGGAACAACTGCGCAATGCGATTGGTATGATCCATCAATACTCTATGGAAGCCAGCCTCAATGTATTTTTGGGCGCGCCGTTCTTATGTGGGAAGGAGCAGTTGGATACGACGGTACAATCCGTGGAATGGGCTTTTGAAAAAGGGGCGGATTCTGTTGTGGTTTTTCCGTGCAATGTAAAACCGTTTACACTGCTTTATCAATTATACAAAAATAATCTTTACCAACCAATATCTCAGTGGATGTTGGTAGAACTTCTTGCCCGCATTCCGGAAGAGAAATTGGACCGTGTATCGTTATCGTGGTATGGAGATCGCAGTAATTTTTATGAAAATGACCAGTTTCCACTGATTCCACCTGTGGATTGTGAAAATTGTCACAAAGATATTTTGATATTTTACCATTCCTTTATGAAGGAGCCTTCTTGCGTGCAGCGAAAAAAGCTGGTGCAGGAATTTATCCAAAAAGGGACAAGTTGTGATTGCCGTGATAGATTTTTGGAACGTTTAAAAATCCAAAAGAAGAGATTGGCTGCGGAGGAAATTGTGCCTCTGCTAAAAGCAATGAAACGCGATAAGGATATAGATTATGTGGAATAAGAATAAAGTAAGGTGTTTCGCATTTAGAGCCTTAAAAGTAAGCGCTGTAATCATTGCAGGAATATGGGGAATTATTAACATATGTAAAGGAAATCTTCGTTTCGACCAACATACAACTACGATATTGAGCACGACGGCAGGTGTTGTGGGAACGATGTTTGGCTTAACGGCAGCGTCGTATGCATTCATTTGGGGAGATTTGCGGTCGGATAGTCAGGAGAATCAACATCTTGGAAAGGTGCTGGAGCGTTATAGTGCAGATCTTTGGCATCTTTTTGTCGTTTCTCTGTGTTTGACGGTGGCAGTAGTTCTTACAAGTATAATCGGGCTGGCATTGGTTCAGAATATAACAAATTCAAGCTTATATAAAACAGTATATGTAAATAATTTTGCAACGCTTTCTTCGTACATAAATGGCAAATATTGTTGGATGTCTATATTAACATTTTTTGATTTGATAATATCAATCGCTGCAGTGGGTTATATGGCATACATGAACTGGGTTGTATTTCGAAGAAATGAAGAATATGCCGCAATCGCGAAATCCATTCTAAATGAAATCCGCCAAAGATATAATATGGAGCTTCCTGAAAAAAATAAAAAAATTATTAGCAGCATTGAATATGAAAAAATTCACAATTTGGAAGTCCTTGTGGAACGAATTTTGAAAAACCATGAAAGTATTGGTAACGCGTTTGCAGAATCTCAGCGAAGGGAAAAATTATTAACGGCAATTATCACAAATGAGCTGAAGGCATCCTATGCTGTAGATTTGATAGAGAATGCTGCAGAAACAGAAAATGTGAAAAACAATAAGAATTGTCATATTCAGGATAAAACGATATGGAAACATCTTGAAGAGAAGAAACGAATTAGCCGTTGGGAACAATGTCAAGCGAATGCGATACAAGAATATGCTCTCCTGCATGGAAAAAAGAAACCGGCAGATAAGCAAAAAAATAAACTGCCCAAGCCTCGTGAGTGTTGTTTTATCACTGTTTATGAGGATTTGCTTTCTTACCGTGATAATAGCCTGGTATGGGAGGAGAAACATAAAGAGAGAAAGGCTATAAGATTTCGCAAAAAGGATGAACAAGATCAGGCTTGGGACATGTTTGAGAGAAGATCGTTGCGCTATACAATAAAAAGGCGATTATTGATATTTTACCTGCGGGGAGAAGCATTCAGCAATATGGATCTTACTGGAGTAAGTTTTTCGGGAGCAGATTTACGCAACACGAATTTTTCGGATTGTAATCTTACAGGAATCCGATTGAAGGGTGCAAACTGTGAGGGCGCCGACTTTACTAGAAGTAAGATGACAGGAATGTATTTTGAGAATGATTCTATATGTGAAGAAGATGAGATAGGTGAAATTCAGCTTTCTTGTATTGATAAACCGTGGAACAGTGCTCCAGGGAACAATGATACAAAGAAAGCATGGAGCCCGTATGAAGGCAGAGAGATAACCTGCCTTGAGGATGCTACATTTAAGGAAGCTGATGTCAGCCGCGCATATTTGAAGGCGCCAGGAGAACTGGAGAAAGAACAGATATTTCCGTTTGGCGATAAGGAAAATAATACATGGTGGTTGGAAGCGGAACATACTATATTTTCATTAATAGGAACCAATTTTGATTATGCAAAGATGTTTTTCTCATATTTTAAAAACATTGATTTTACGAAATCCAGTTTGGAAAAAGCGCAGATGTATAATACCGGAATGGTTCAGACAAAAGCAAAATCTGCTAATTTTGCAGCGGTAACACTGACGAATTCCTGCTTTGCATGGTGTGATTTTGAAAATGCTGATTTTTCAGGCGCATCTATGGCAGAAACGATTTTGGTACGAGTCAATTTCAGCGGTGCAAACATGAAAAATGTTAATTTTGCATACAGCAACATGGTTGCATGCAATTTTGAGGGAGCTTCCTGCCAGAATGCGTCTTTTAAAAATATGGTACAGGATTTGGAAATAATTAAAGACTTGAATCCCAAGGCATTACGTGGGGTTGCTTTGGATAAAGCGGAAGGTCTGCGCTTTTGTTATGCTACCTTGACCAATACGGATTTCAGCGGTGCAGAACTGAGCAAGGTATCGTTTGCCAGTGCGGTAGGGCAGGATTGCATATTTACGAAAGCGGCAGGAACATCAACGGTATTTGATAGCGCCGTATTCAATTCCTCCATATTTAATTCCGCCAGATTTGTGTGCAGCAGTTTGTGTAATACAATTTTGCAGAATTCTGTTTTTATTAATTTGGAATTTATTAATTCTGTGTTTTATAAAACGGATTTTTCCGGCTCGCTGTTTGCGGAACTAAAGGAATCCTGCTTTATGGGAGGCAGTATGTATGAGGTTGATTTTTCTAATACAAAAGGACTGACAGCATCTCATTTTTCAAATATTTGTTTGAATAAGGTTAATTTTAAAGGAACAGGGATACAAAAGACAGATTTTTTAAAGGGTGTAAGTATAACAGAATGTCAATTTTAAGGATGAAAGCAGTATGGGAATGATAGAAAATAGAAGAAGTATTCGGAAGTTTAAAAAAGAAAAATTGGAGAAGGAAAAAATTGAAGCTGTTTTATTAGCAGGATTGCAGGCGCCTTCGCCCAAAAACAGGCAGCCGTGGCGGTTTATAATTATCTCAGATGATAAGAAGCAAGAGTTGGTTGTATCAATGAGAAATTATATCCAAATGCAGATTAAAGAAAAGGCTGACAGAGAGGATATTCATGCAAGCTTGGAGACAATAGATATTATTGAACAGGCGCCTGTTTTGATTTTGGTGTGCTACGAATATGGTACGGCAAAACAACATGACGACGGTGTCAGCTGGCCGATTGCCGCAAAGGATTTGGAAGCAGTAGAATTGCAGGCGATTGGCGCGGCGGTGGAAAACATGTTGTTGAAAGCAGAGGAGCTTGGACTGGGAAGTTTGTGGTGTGCAGATATTCTTTATGCCTATGAAATTGTATCGAGTTATTCTTCCAGGCCTGTAGTATCGGCAGTGTGTTTAGGATATAAAAATGAAATGCCGGCTGCCAGAGAGAAAAAGAAAATTTCAGAGATGTGTAAATTTTAATTTTAACATCGTTGCAATCAGACCTTCCTTTTTTGAAAGAAAACAGATGTTATCTTTTCGCGTCAAGGGGAGTGGCACGACGTTACAACTGCCAAAACCGCTTTAGAATAGGATTATGACTATAAAGGCAACGTATCCAATATGCTAATGACACGGTGGTGACAAAATAATTTTTATGTAAAAACAATGAAAAATAGAATAAAATAAAACGCCTGATTGTACAAAATTCACAGTACAAGCAGGCGTTTTTTGTAAGATTCTTTGTGAAAATTAGTTTGACTATGACCTTATGTCATACTTTATAATAAAAATATAGCATTAGAGTGTAAATGGGCTTTTTGCGCTCTAAAAAATGAAAAGGAGGAGCGGGTATGCTAAATATGAAGAACAAACTGGCAAAGCGGATTATGGCGTTTGTGCTGTCGGGAGCAATGGTAATCTCCGGACTGGCGCCAACGGGAATGACCGCGTATGCCGCTGAAGCCTCGGATGATACGGGGAGTGGTTACAGTAGGGAAGTAGACACGACCGTGACGGATGAAGTGTCACAGGATGAGGAGAACGATGAAGAGGCGGCTTTCGACGAGACCGTTCAAGTGGTGAATACGGAGGAGACAGAGGCGGAAACGGCGGTTGAATTACAGACGCAGACTTCTGAGACGGAGTCATCTTTGCGTACGGTAAGTGAGGAAGAGACGGTGGCTCAATCGCAGGCTTCTGAAGTGAAGTCATCTTTGCGTGCAGAGGATATGGAAGAGGAAGAAGTTGAGGATAAAAATGTTCAGGCAGAGGCTCCGTCAACAGATAGCACGTGGTGGGAGCCATATGCAAAAGACACCGAAAGTGGTTTTGACGGTTTTAAGGGAAGCCTTTTTGGACATAACGTAGATTCATCAGGTAAAGGAGAGGGAGAGATGTCATCTAGTGTCGCAGTGATAAAAGCGGATGCGGATGGCAGTATGTATCTTGAGGATAAAGGTAAAGCTAAACCTGGAGGGAGTAATGACGGATTTGTAATGTATTACTACCAAGTACCCAAGGGCACAAAGTTTACTCTTACGGCAAGAGCAAGAATTGAATTTATAAAGAATGATAGTACACAATCAGCTTTTGGTCTTATAGCAAGAGATGATATGTATGTTGATCAGCTAGTGACTGGTTTAAATTCCAGCTGGATAGGTGCATGCATGAATGGTCAGGTAGCAAAGGCTGGTTATAAAAGAGTTCAGGGAAAGCAGTTGGATACTGGTCTATTCGATTTTAACGCTCCAGCGGCAACAGGCGATGTCTATGATTTAGGCATTTCATATGATGGCACAAAATACACAATTCAAATTAATGATATACAATATGAAGAGACATCACTGGATCTTTTTGCTTCAGATACGGATAATCTGTATATTGGAATGATTGCGACAAGAAGTACAAAGGTAAAATACGACAGAATATATCTTGCAACAGGTGACAATGATGCCAATGTCATTATGGATCAAAGAGCAGATGTTTCCGGTACAATAAGCGGAATAACAACTGAACTTGAAGCAAATACAACAATTCACTTTACAGATGCCGATGGCACAGTGACAGAGGGCGAAGTCACAAAAGAGGGTGACACGTATAAGTATTCCGCTAAATTGTATGCAGGAGAGTATACGGTTGCTCTGAGTGATACAAGCTATACTGTATCTAACGGCAGTCCGGTAACAGTCGCGAACAAGGCGGCAACAAAACTGGATAATGTTACTGCGGATATTACAGTAAAAGGAATTCAGAGAGTTCAGGTATCAGGAGCCATTACAGGAGCTTCTTTTGATGATTTAAAGCTTACCTTCTTATGCGAGGAAAGCGGAGATAAGGTTGAGGTAAGGGTTAACAGTGCAAACACATGGTCTGCTATGTTGGCAGTTAATTCGGCATATGCTTTAACTGCGGATGCAACAGGTATAAAAGATTACACAATTAACATGGAAAACATAACTGTTGCGGAGCAGGCGTTAACAGAACAAAATATTGAATTTACAGAAAAGACCAAACATAAAATAACACTCCAAAAGAGCATAGAAGGTCTTTATAAGGACAGCCTTGATTTAAGAGATGTTAAAATAATTTTCTCTAATAAAACAGATGAGGGATATGAAACCAAACGAGGCATTGATGAAGAGGTTCAGCTTAGAGATGGCAGTTATGCCGTTAGCTTGGAAATACCTGTTAAGATTAAGGTGGCAAATAATAATGATCCCGAAGGCAACGGAATAGCCGAGTATCCGGTTAGCATAGAATTGAATGACTTAAACGTTTCAGGCGAAGCATCCTATCCGTTGGCTTTCGAAGAGCGAATGGTTTGGGATTTTGCAGCAGAAGATCCCTTGCTTCCGATAGGAGACATACAAGCTCCTGAGGATTACTTTTACAACGGACTTCTTGTTAAAACAAAAAGTGTTTCAAAGGTAGGAAAGTTTGGCGTGCAAGGTCCTTCGAATAACAGGGTGCAGATCAATGATGGTGCAGAAGTATGGATTCCCGTGGCTGGTTCAGGTACGGTTACAATCAAGACGAGCAGTACTAATGGTGATAAATACACAATAGATGGCGTTGCGGCAAGTACGGTGCAAGCCGGTACAGAGGGTGCAAGGACTTTTAGCTATGAAGATAAACCGATTGGCTCTTACATGGTTCTTAAGTCAACTGCCGGAAAGGAAGTAAGCGGGGACGGGACAGAAAAAACACTTTCAGTTTACCTTGAAAAGATTGCTATCACCCGCACAAAGGAACCAGAGGGCGGTAATGTCCCGACAAAGAAGCACACGATATGGCTCGTTGGTGATTCGACAGTATGTACATACATTAATCCCGATGGTACACATAGAGATCAGGACCGGTATTATCAGCGTTGGGGTTACGGCACAATGCTTGATAAGTATTTGGACGACAATTATAAAGTGAATAATATTGCACTGTCAGGAAGAAGTTCAAAGAGCTTTTTGAGTGAGAGTGTGTATTCAACTTTAATCGGCGCAAGCGGGATTCGTGAAGGCGATATTCTTATCATTGGTTTTGGGCACAATGATGAGAAAAGGAATCCTACCCATTATACAAATCCGAACGGAGATTACCAAACAGAGGGAAGCTTTGCGAAATCATTATATGACAATTATGTAAAGATTGCGTTGGATAAAGGTGCACAGCCGATTCTTTGCACACCGATTGTTCATTTGAGAAAAGACAATAATTATGCAAATGAGCATATTACGTCTGATGGACAAGGTACGGATAGTGCAGGAAATACAATAACGTATAAAGGCGGAGATTATCCGAAGGCGATTCGTGATTTGGGAACGGCAGTTAATGTGCCGGTGGTAGATTTGACACAGCTTACAGGTGAAAAGTGGGCGGAATTAGGATATGATGAGGCATTTTGGCTCCATGCATCCGATGGCTCCGATCCAACGGTTCCTGACACAACGCATGTAAACAGCTACGGCGCAAAAATGATAGCACATATTCTTGCAACGCAGATAAGCGGGATTGAGAATTTAGAGCTGGCGCAGCACATCACGAACCTTGATAATGTGGCTACAAAAGGTGATTTGGATTTGAGCATCAATGCTCCAAACAAGGGTGATTATAAGCCGCCTACAACAGCAAGTAAGTACGGAGAGGACTTCGGCATCTTTAAGGCGACTGCTTTCGGCAGCCTCAATGCGGAAGCTCCTGCAGGAACAATCGCGCTTGGAAAAGATGCGAATGGTAATATGAATATTAAGGTTACCGGAGATAATGGTAAGATTTCGGCGAAAAATGATGGTATTGCAATGTACTATTATCAAATCCCAAGTGACGCCAAGTTTAATTTTTCTGCGAAAGCAACCATTAACGCAATCGGTGATGACGAGGAAGCAGCCTTTGGTCTGATGGCACGTGATGACATGTACATTGACAAGGTGGATGAAAATATTCTTTCAAATTATGTGGCAGCAGGTACATTTGCAAAGAATTCCGTAAACTGTTTCTATCGTAACGGAAAAGAGCTTAAACCGGGCGCTGCAATTACTGCTGTGAAAGCAGGCGATACCTACAATTTGAACATTTCAACAACACAGGACGGATACACATGTAAATTTGGAGATAATGAGCTTCAGGCAAATGGCTATGATTTTGGGCTTTCGGGAATTGATTCAGCGTACAAATATATTGGTATGTTTGTATCAAAGAATGCGGATATTACATTCAGCGACATTAAGCTTACTGTGAACGATACTGTGATTGAGCTTGACAACGATCGTACCTTGGCAGGTGACGGCGGAGCCATTGAAGTGAAAGACGGATTTGCTAAGGGCTATAAGTACGGCTATAAGGATACAGCTACGTTTGAAGTGCTGAATGACATGATATTTAAAGAAGGTGTTACTGATTCAACTACCGGTCAATGGACATCGTATGAATTTGAAGTTGATGGAGTAACATATAGGGGTTGTGCACAGGCTACGGATGATGCAATAAATATAAAGGATAAAAATGGTGTTCCGACTACTGTTCCAACAGATAGAAACCCTGTATTTAAGATCACTGCGGTAAAGGATAGTAAGATAACCTTTACATTAAGAAAAGAACCCCAAAAGAAGAAAAATTTCTACTTTTATGATACGGCAGATGATTCTGACAAACGGCAGAACATACCGCAAGACGCACAAGATGGTAACAGCCAAAGCCATACTTTCTATATGAAAGCGGGACATAGCTACTACTTCTTCGCAGCAGGCTCTAAAGTAATGGTAGGTGCACTTTCGATTGCTACAAGCGGTAAGGATGATGCGGAATGGGATAAGTTGTTTGGCGAAACAGATCCGGTACCGCCCGAGACCGATCCGGTACCGCCTGAAACAGACCCAGTACCGCCTGAAACAGATCCGGTACCGCCTGAAACAGATCCGGTACCGCCCGAGACAGACCCAAGTAACCCGACAACTCCGGACGATAAGATTCCGGCAGACAAAGAGCAGGATAAAATTAAAATCCATGATACGGCTAAAATCACAATAGAAGCAACCGATGTTGTATATTCGAAGAAGCAGCCGTATGCGATTACCGTTACATATAAATATACCTATGAAAAGCAAAACCCGGAAGACCCGAATGAAAAGAAGACATATATAGCTGAGCAGCAGCTCACAGAGGGTCTGCACTATACTGTTGATACAGGCAATGAGGACCTGTCTTCAGAGGGCTTAAAGAAGGTAACAATTAAGGGTACCGGAAAAAAGACGGATTTAGGTACATTTACCGAGACGGCGGCAACGGAATATAATGTAATTCCAAAGAGAAACGCGTCGAAGCTTGATATTTCAAAGGTAAGGGAAATCAAGCTTGATAAGAGTGACACAAAACAGCCATACACAGGTAATTATGTAACACCGATACCAACAATCGAGATTCCAGAAAAGAATGAAGAGGGACTTGCAAATTATAAGGTTACATACAAGAATAATGTAAACGTAGGAAAGGCAAGTGTTATCATTATCGGACAAGGCGATTACTATGGTACAAAGGTACTGCCGTTCACAATTACCAAGACAGACCTGTCAAAGACCGTGCTGACAATTACTGCTTCAGGAATCAAATTTGAGGGAAGCGGTAAAGCGTATACAGCCAGTGTTTATGACAAGGAAACAGACCAAACCAAGAACTTTGAATATAAAGGCGCTCCAATCACATTTAAGGGACTGAAGATAACGCCTGCAGGAAACAGGAATGCACTTAGACCACGTGAGGATTACACCGCTGTCTACAAGAAAAACGCACAGGCAGGCAAGGCGACACTTACGATTAAAGGTGCAAATAACTTCTCGGGTTCTATCAAAATTGATTATACGATAGAAACAAACCCGAATATTCAGACCGAATTAGACAAATTTAATCCTGAGACAGCCAAGACTTTGGAAGCGGCGCTTCCAGCCGAATATTCTTCAAAGGGTGCAAGACTTCCGGAAATTAAGTTAGGCAACGGCATAACGCTGAAAGAGAATGCGGATTACAAGGTAAAATACGGAAAAGAATGTAAGGAAGTTACAGCCGGTCAGGAAGAGCTGCTAACTGTAACAATATCAGGCGCAGGTTCATACAAGAATGCAATTGCAAAGAATACGCCGGTTGCGATTAAGGTAGTAAAGGGTAAATATTACATTAAGGCGAACACGATTGTAGAGCTGAAAAAAGCTGCAACTGCTGATAAGCTTATCAGTGCGGCAAAGATAACAGATGCATCGGGCGCAAAGGTTAAGCCGGCAGACGTTAAGATAACGGATGATCAGGTAGGCGTTGCGTTAACAACAATCAAGGTTGAAGCAAATGATAAAACAAACTATGAAGATTTTACAATACTTCCATGCCGCGTAGCGACAAAACTGAGCAGCGTGAAGCTTGACAGAACCGCAAAGATTCCGGATCAGCCGTTTGACGGTGTAAACTCCGTAACACTTACGGAAAAACGGATTGCGACATATCTCGGCTGGGATGTCAAGGATAAGAAGGAAGATAAATATATTCGCATTGTTTCGTACAAGAACAACAATAAGCTGGGTTCTGCTACAGTGACAATTGAAGGAACGCAAGAGGGACCGTATTACGGTACAAGAAACCTTAAATTTAAGATTGCGCTGACAGCATCGGATCGCAATCCTGAAGATGAGGAAACAAACCCGAGTGGCGGATCGACTGAGGAAACACCGACCGAAACGGATCCTGGAGAGACAGAGACAGACCCTGGGCAGACAGAGACAGACCCTGGACAGACAGAGACAGACCCTGGGCAGACAGAGACAGACCCTGGACAGACAGAGACAGACCCTGATCCTGATAAGCCCAATCCTCCATCAGCCGGAAAGAAGATTGATGTTTGGGACTTTGGCGTAAAACAGGAGACAGATGCAAAGTATAGAAATAATATTACTTCAGCTGAATTGAGCGGAAAATTGGCGCCCACTAAATCGGAGGCGAATAAAATTGTTTTTTCAGAGACAGGCGGAGGAGAGCATACATTTGGAGATTTGAGTATAAACTACAAAAAAGGTGACAGAATTTATGCAGATCCTGCGAAAGTAACGGATATAACAACCTCCGCAGGGACGAAAATCGTATTCCCTTCATTGCATAATAATTATAAAAAGAGTTATGCTGACGGTTATACGGCTGCAGGAGGCTGGTATGGCAACGGTGCGAGTTCAGCAACAAAGGGATATGCGCTTATTGAGAATGTACACGAGGGCGATAAGATTGTTGTCTATGCAGGAAATCATCATAGCGATGGTGAGGTTGCATTCTCATTTGAGCTTGAAAACAACGCAGAGGCACAGTCAGAAGTTACGGAAGCGCTTGCTAAGGCAACCTTTAATAAGTTTGTATTTATTGCAAGACAGAGCGGTACATATAAGATTTATCAAAATACCGGTACCGGTAAGCCAATGTTTAATCGAATTGTACGTGTACCGGCAGTGGATGTAAGCGGCAAAATTGATTTAGACGGAAATACGATTTCAGGTTACGGTTTAAAATTCATAAACCAAACAGACAAAAATCTGCCTACTGTTGTTGCAACTGTATCGGCAGACGGCAGCTTCACGGCACAGCTTGCAGCAGGCTATACATACAGGGCAATGCTGACAGGCGTAACGGGATATGGAATTTTATCAAAAGATAATGCAGACAAGATAACGACAACCGATGATGATGCGCTCACCGGAAAAAATAATTTATCATTTAAGGTAGCGCCTCAGGAGACCTATACTTATTCCGGCACGATTGCAGGCTTTGCTGAGGATTATGATATCAGTAAATTGCAGATTACAATGACGCCGACTAAGGATTATGACGCAAATCCGGTTGACCTTGTGATTGACACTGCAAATAAGACATTCAGCGCAAAGCTGGAGCCAAACATCAAATATGTTTTTGAAATGGAAGGCGTAAACGACTATGAGGTGAAAACACCTACGGAGATTTTGAAGGAAGACAAGGGCGACCTTACAGAACAGACCATTATCGTAGGGCTGAAAGAGATGTATGACGTTATCGGAGGCTTCGTAGGCTTAAAAGAAGGCGTGACGGTAACAGCACTGTCATTTACAAACGTGGCGGATGAGTATTCGTATGAAGCAGCAGTTGAAAACGGCAGTTATTCTATTAAGCTAAGAGATGGCGAATATCTCGCAAATGCGACCGTGTCAGACGAGACATATTCAACAAAGACACACGTAGTTGTAGACGGCGGTATAGTAAGTCAGGATTTACTTTTTGTATCTTCTGCGAATAAGGATGAGATTGCGTACGCGGCAGATATTTATGTCGGCTATCCGAAGCAGACGAACAACTATGCTACGGTTAATGAGGCTGTAGAGGCTGCAAGCCTGATGAAGAAAGACGGTCAGGCAAGAACGGCTGTGGATCGTGCTACGATACATATCGCACCGGGAACTTATCGGGAACAGATTATTGTAAATACACCTTATATCAGCTTTGTAAATGATACGAATGAGGAAGTATTACTGACATGGTATTACGGTCTCGGCTATGTATATTACAGTGCCGGTGCGGATGGCTATTACAATGCTGAGAACGCATATGATAAGTATGAGAAACGCCGTGTGCAAAACTGGGGTACATCCGTATATTTGAAAAGCGGCGCTACTGCGTTCCGCGCAGACGGAATCACGTTTGAAAATTCGTTCAATCGCTATATTACGGAAGAGGAGCTTTCAGATGGTGTAGAACCGGCAGTGACTTACTCAAATACTCCTATCTATGGTGATACGAAAATCTCTTATGTTCGGAATAGAGGTGTTGACGTAACAGCTAAGAATGCCACGGAGCGTGCTACGGCAATCATGATTGACGCAGATCAGGTCGAATTTAACAATTGTGGATTTTTCAGCAGTCAGGACACGGTAAAGACCGGAAACAGCGACAGCATAGCACATATGTATTTTAAGAATTGCGTGCTGGAGGGTCAGACTGACTATATTTTTGGCGGCGGAAATGTTGTCTTTGACGCGTGCGAGCTGAGCTGGAAGGGATACCGCGATAAGGATAAAAATGGTAAGGCATATAGCGGATATATTACGGCATACAAACAAAGTGAAAAATTAAAAGACGAGGTGAGCGGCAATTACTTCGAAAAGGGTTATTTATTCAGGAATTGTACCATTACAGGAAACAATTATAATAATTTGGAAGTTGGAGCAGGCTATTTCGGAAGACCTTGGGGACCGAAGGCAGCAACAACCTTTATCAATACAAAATTAAAGAATGCTGATATGATTACCCCTGTGGCTTGGAGCGATTGGGGAGATGCTAAACCTGCATCAGGCGCTTTCTATCATGAGTACAATACAACCTCTTTAGATGGTACGAGCGTAGATGTTTCAAAACGTCCAGCCGGAATTATAATGTCAGCAGAAGAGGCAGCAGCGGTTTCCGTTTCTGATTACTTCGAAAATTGGACACCTGTGTATTATACGGCAGAGACAAGCGGAGCTGTTACATTTAGTACAGACCCATCGTTAACGGATAATGGTGATATCAATGTACCGAATCCGGGACATACGCTTACGGTAAATTACACGTTAAGCGGAAATGACGCAAAGAATGATGTTTCCACAATTAAATGGTATATCATGGACGATGCGGGCGGAACAAATGCAAAAGTAGTTAAGACTTCGTTGGCATCTGACAAAACCTATAAGATTTCAAAAGATGCATCAGGAAAGTACATTAAAGCGGAAGTAACGCCGGAGACAGTCGACGGAAGAAAAGGAGAGGCAAAATCAACGGTTCTTTCTACAGCGGTAGGAAACGAATATGTAGATCCGTCATCAGGCTCGGATATTACGGTTGGTGATGGCATCAATATTTACCTCGCCGGTGATTCGACCGTGAAGGATTATTCCGTAAAAGGAATGTGGAATGGCGGAAGCCCGCAGGATTTGGGTTCATGGGGCGAATTTATACAGGAATTCTTTAATGAATCCGAAGTAACTGTTCAGAACTTTGCACAGGGTGGAAGAAGTTCTAGAAGCTTTATAAATGATGATACTAAAGACGGACAGGAGAAATTTAGTGTTATTAAAGAAAACATAGGAGAAGGCGACTATCTGTTTATTCAGTTTGGTCACAATGATTCCTCGACAGCTGAAAATAAGGAGGACGTATATACACCAATAGGAGTTAAGGGCAGTGATAAGAAATATCCATATACGGCGGGAACTAAGAACGCTGAGGGTGTATATCCTGATTATTACAAATATGAAAATGGCGCCATTAAATGGATTGATGACGGAACGCAGGGTACCGGAACATACTGCTGGTTCTTACAGCAGTATGTAGATATGGCATTAGAGAAGGGAGCAATTCCCGTAATCATGTCGCCTGTTGCCAGAATGCAGTATTCCGCTGAAGGGAACAAAACGCATCATATTGATGAGAATAATAAGGACTCTTACTATTGGGAGGCTGCAAAGCAGGTATACGAGGATAATAAATCTAAAGGTGTCTTGTTTATTGATGCGTATGAATTAACCACACAAATGTTCAACAGTGCATATGAAAACGGAGGCGAGGCTCGCGGTAAGGAGGTTATGTGTATCGCTGACGGTACGCACAACAATAAGCTGGGTGGAATGGTTGAAGCAATGCTTGTTGCGGAAGCGATTCAAAAATTGGATACACCGCTCTCTTACGCAGTGAAAGCGCCAGGTCAGGGAGGCAGCTCGACAACAGCCGGAAAGACTGTATTTGAAATAGATACAGCGGGTAAGTTTACTGCTTATGAGCAGAAATTTACTGGAAACAAGGCAGATGCTGAGTATACAGACGATACCTTTACAACGAAGTCCGCATATTGGTCAGAGTATGGAAATACCAATCTTACGACTATCCGTACAAAAGCAGAGGAATTGGCTGACAGCAATATTAGTGATAAGGTTGTTGCAGCGCCTAAAGCAACTTCTGAAATGTCAGATACTGAAGGAAAGACAACTGTAACAGTTACATTAAATAGTGTTACGGAGAATGCAAAAATCTATTATACGGATGACGGCATTACAAATCCGAAGAAGAGCGACGGAACGAATTCCGATGCTGCGAAGCTGTATGATACAACAAAAAAGATTGTATTAGAAGAAGATACTACAATTAAAGCATTTGCTATGGCAGACGGTAAGACCTCAAGTAAAGTAGTTACATTTAAGTTCTCTGTGAAACCGGATGTTCAGGCACCTACCGTAAAGACAGCGGAGGGCGATGCAATAGAATCCGGTGCGGTGATAGAATCCGGCACAGTGGTTAAACTTGCAACGGCTACTGAAAACGCAGAAATTCGTTATACAATGGGCAGTGGCTCAAAGCTATCGGATCCTGGTATAAACAGTCCTCTGTATAATGATGAAAAAGGGCTTACCATAACAAGCAGTACGACCATTAAGGCGATTGCGATAAAGAATGGCGTAAAGAGTGATGTTGTTACATTCACATTTACCGTTTCAAAAATGCAGACAGCCTTGAGCAGCTTAAGTCTTGTGATGGAGGACGCATCTCAGTCATTACAGGCAGCGTCCTAAGGTAAGATTTTAAGGACGGACAGAATGCACGGCAAAACGCTTTAAAACTAATTAACGCTTTTTAAATTTACTCATATACACTATATAAATTACGCCATGACCTTTACGAAAGTAGGGTCATGGCGTAATTCTCTTTTTGCCTGTATATTAAAACAAAGTATAAGTGCCTTAAACAGATTGTCAAGCCGTATGTATGCTTTCTAATGAAGCATACCCGCCGCGTCATCACGGCTAAGCCCATATTCCGTCATAAGTTCCTGAATAATCTGTTCTTCAGAACAATTCGTTCTGCGTAAACAATTAATAAGAGCATTAAGACCTTGCCTTTTGCCGATTTCAATGCCCTGAACATAAATAAATTTATCTTCGGCACGTCTGTCGCGTTTCGCCTTAAGCTTCATTTCATGCTCATAGCGCAGTCTGTCCGTAAGGCTGATTTCCTTCAATTCCTTAATCGCTTCAATAATCCCCAAATTTTTTGTCCCTGATTTAATCATATCCAAGTCCTCCTCTGTCTCCGCGTTAAACAGACAATGCCATTCATCAAGCGGGCAAGGCTGATCTTTGTGCGGTTTCTTTTTCAACTCTATTGTATGTAGCTCCAGCACATCCGTATACAGATTCCCATTCTGATCACGCAACATATATATATTGTGGTAATCCGTGCTTACACAGTCATTCAATTCAAAGTCCAAGATTGTTATGACAACACACCTTTTCGCCTTCTCATAATCCTCCCCACGCCTCAAATCCGCGGTAAACATTTTCGCAAGGTAAAAAACGGATCGTTTTTTCCAGTTATATTTTTGTTTTAACTGTATCTCAATATTAATTTTCGCATCATCATTCAGCTCAAGCTGTATATCTAGAATTCCCAGTTTCTGCTTCTTATACCGCTTCCACAAAAAGGGATTTAAAATCCGCACAGACTTAATGTCTTTAAGCGGAATACTCAGCACATCACTGATAAAATGCGTTCAAACAGTCTCATTTTCCATGACTTCCTTGACACAGAAATCATATTTTAGTGGTATTACTTTCATTATAGCTTCTCCTTTTGTCTGTTTCAATTAATTTTCATTTGAATTTAAAAAAATTGTGTGAATTTACGGCGATATGCCATGAATAAAGGAAGCAGGATGACTTCCGATAATTGAATAATAATTACAGTTTAGTATGAGTTATAAAAGAGGATATTGTTTGGGCACCCTCTTTTTACAAGACTGTACAGGACCTTTAATGGAGCAGGGATGATGCTTCTTCACGGCTAAGTCTGCATTTTACCATTAGCTCTGCAATAATTTGCTCATCTGACAGCCCATTGCTTCGCATATAATCTATCAGCACAGAAAAACCTTGTGCTTTGCCAATTTCAATACCGTCTTTCTGTCCCTGAACATAAATAAATTTATCTTCGGCACGTCTGTCGCGTTTCGCCTTAAGCTTCATTTCATGTTCATAGCGCAGTCTGTCCGTAAGGCTGA
>ERZ808028.482-NODE-482-length-33138-cov-4.570400_pt1 | contig 33138 bp, 31 predicted proteins | sample MGYA00380184_ERZ808028 | MGnify/ENA primary metagenome ERZ808028 (study PRJEB31490, sample SAMN06133397) | mouse gut metagenome | isolation source: J8_1 | host: mice | place: China: Chengdu | collected 2015-05 ...
AGAAATTTCATGACGCTGACCCGCTTGTTGCCCTCCTGCACATAAAACCGGTGCATAAATTCATAGACGACGATCGGATCACGGATGCCGTCGTCGATTTGGTGATTGTAAAGGGACGCCCATTTTGCGGCAAATTCGGATTTCTCCGGCAGAAGGGGCATGAAGTTGCCGGCGAAAGAGTTTGTTCTGCCAGCCGTTTTTGTGCCCACGATCTTGGAAAGCGGGATGTCCATCAGCCCCAGATTGACGGAAGCGGTCACTTCCGTGTAGGAGAGGATGTCGTCCAGCGCGGGCAGATAAGGGTATGCGCCTTTTGCGAGGGCGAGCTGATAGTTTCGTTTTCCTTTTTTGAGAGCTGCGGTATAATCGGTGATTGCCATGATATAAGCCTCCTGCTGTTTGAAATATGTTGATATGTTTCAGCCTCACGTTTATCATTATATGCAGAAAACAGTCTTTTCTGCATGTTCAGACTGATTCTAACAGATGAGGGAAAAAATGGCAAACGTCAACTTACAGATTTTATACCGGTTTTGCCGCCTTTTTTCGGCATAGTGCCGAACGGTTAAGCATCTTTACAATTCGCGGAAAGGTGCTTTATAATAGGAATCATAGATGGAAATGCGGAAGATATACATTTCGGGTATAGATATCGATAGAAAATAAGTATTTCTGTTTTCAGGAGACAGCGTTTATAATAGTGTGAAGAGATTGGAGGAGGTAACAATATGATCAAAAAAGAATTTCAGGATTTAAGCCTGTCCATGCTGGGACTGGGGGCGATGCGCCTGCCGGTGCTGGACGGGGATGATGCGAAGATCGACGAGGCGGCTGTGGAAAAGATGGTGGATTACGCCATGGAACAGGGCATCAACTATTATGATACGGCATGGGGCTACCACAGCGGAAATTCCGAGATCGTTATGGGGAAGGCGCTCTCAAAACATCCGAGGGAGAGCTTTTACCTTGCCACAAAATTTCCGGGATATGATCTCTCCAATATGCCGAAAGTGGAGGAGATCTTTGAAAAGCAGCTTAAAAAGTGCGGCGTGGAATATTTTGATTTCTACCTGTTCCACAATGTCTGCGAGATGAATATCGACGCCTATATGGATGATGAAAAGTACGGCATCGATACATATCTGAGAAAGCAGAAAGAAAACGGACGCATACGGCATCTGGGCTTTTCGGCGCACGGAAATCTCGAGGTGATGAGGCGGTTTCTGGAAAAGTACGGCGACCATATGGAATTCTGTCAGATACAGCTCAATTACCTTGACTGGTCTTTCCAGGATGCGGAAGGCAAGGTAAAACTGCTTAAGGAGTACGGGATCCCTGTATGGGTGATGGAACCCCTGCGGGGCGGCAGGCTGGCGAAACTGTCCGAAACGGATGAGGCTAAGCTGACGGCGCTTCGTCCCGACGAAAAGGTACCCGCCTGGGCGTTCCGGTTTATACAGACGCTGCCCCAGGTTAAAGTGGTGCTTTCAGGCATGTCGAATTTTGAGCAGTTAAGGGAAAATATCGAAACCTTTGAGACGGAAAAGCCGTTAAATGAGAGGGAGATGCAGGAACTGATGTCCGTGGCAGCGGGAATGCTGGACGGATCACTCCCCTGTACGGCGTGCAGATACTGCACCAACCACTGTCCGAAGGGGCTGGACATTCCGAATCTGATCAGCCTGTACAATGAGCACCGTTTCAGCGGCGGCGGATTTATCGCGCCGATGGTGGTATCTACCCTGTCCGAGGACAAGAGACCGACAGCCTGTATCGGCTGCAGAAGCTGTGAGAAGGTATGTCCGCAGCAGATTAAGATCTCGGAAGCCATGGCGGATTTCGGGAAGAGGCTGCAGGAGAATTAAAGGCAGTCCGGATTTCGTATCTCTGTTCGGAGCTATAAGGTATGTTTTGCCTGTTCAAACCCGTGCACCCAGTCGGAGAACAGGTAATAGAACAGATAGATGACGGAGCTGATGGCCCAGGTCAGCGGGTAGGCCCAGAACACATACTGTATCTCCCCCGCGAACCTCATGACGATCAGGATGTAGCCGATCCTGATGACGCACCATACGGAGAGCATGACGATCATCGGCACGAAGGCCTTTCCGGCGCCGCGGCACACGGCGGCCACCGAATGGGAGAACGCCAGCAGGAAGTAGAACAGCGCCACGATGTGCGCCTGGGCCACACCGCAGCGGATCACGCCGGGGGATGGATCGAACGTGCCGATCAGACGGGGGGCAAGGAGATAGTACAAAACGCCGATGGCCTCCGCGATCAGGACGGCGGCGAGGATCGAAAAGCGAGCCCCCTTTTTCGCCCGGCCATACTGTCTTGCCCCCAGATTCTGGCTGATAAAGGTCGTCGCCGCCATGTTGAAGCTTGTGACGGGCAGAAAGGCAAAGCCTTCGATCTTACAGTGGATGCCGTAACCCGCCATGGCGAGCCTGCCAAAGGAGTTGATCTGGGACTGGACAATGACGTTTGCAAAGGCGATCACCGAATTCTGCACGCCGGAGGGCAGTCCGTAGCTGATCACCTCAAAAAAGATATCTCTGTGAAAGCGGATCTTTTTGAATTCAACCGTGTAGAGAGTGCCCTTTCGCAACAGATATGCAATGCACAGGATCATGCTTGCCGCTTGGGAGATTACCGTCGCCACGGCAGCCGCCCAGACGCCCCATCGGAATCCGCCGATAAAGAGAAGGTCCAACAGGACGTTCACGACGGAAGAGAAGACCAGATAATACAGAGGCCTCCTGCTGTCGCCGAGGGCGTTCATAATGCTGCGACAGATATTGTACATGACCATGGCGAAAGCGCCGAGAAAATAGTAGCGGAAATACTCTATGGCCTGCGGCATGACCTCCGGGTCCGTCCGCATCCAGGCCAGAAAAAGGGGCGTGAAGATGACGCCGATAAATGTCAGGATGATGCCGCTCACGATGCCGAATGCCATCATGGTGTGAACAGAGCGGGACATCTGTCTTTCGTCTTTTGCGCCGAAATATCTGGAGATCACAACACCGCCCCCCATGGCGGTCCCCATGAAGAAGCTGACAAGCAGAAAGATCAGGTTGCCCGATGAGGTGACCGCCGCCAGCGCGTTTGTGCCGAGATACCGTCCGACGATGAAGGCGTCCGCGGTGTTGTAGAGCTGCTGGAAGGCCTCGCTGAAAAAGACGGGCATGGCGAAGCGCAGCATCAGGGAATAGGGATTCCCCGAGGTCATGTCGAGTACGTTCATTCTGTTTTTTGTCTCTGTTTTTGTCTCTGTGTTTTTCTTCAGGTTCATTGTTGGCACCTCATCTATACTCTATTCCTTTTTGTGAAGTATATCAACTGTATTTTAGGGGTTTCGCGAAGAAAGTAAGAAAGGCTGACAGGGGGTTGTCAATTCCGCATATTGATCTGTGAAGAGGCCGATATCGAAAGGGTATCAGCCTTTTTTAATATTTCATGCAATAATTTCCCGCACTCATCTGTCTAATAGACAAAGGGTTAAGGAATTCCTGATATCACAGACAGAGGAAAGGAGAGAGAACAGGTGGAGCTTCTTGTGAAAAAGGCGAAAAGAGGTGATGCCGAAGCCTTTATTGCGCTGATAGAAGAAAATAAACGGGGGATGTACAAAGTTGCCAGAGGTTTTCTGCGAAACGAGGAGGATGCGGCGGACGCGATGGCGGAGACGGTCTTAAACTGTTATGAGAAGATCGGTACATTGAAGGACAACGCCTATTTTAAGACATGGATGATCCGCATCCTGATCAACAACTGTAAGGACATCCTGCAAAAACAGAGGAAAAATGTGCCGGTGGAGGAGATACCGGAGATCGGGGACGGCGGATCTTTTGGGGACATACGGGAATTTATGGAGTTGATCGAACCGCTGGGGGAACAGGACAGAAGCATCTTTACGTTGTATTATGTGTACGGCATGAAGGTGAAAGAGATCGCCGCCGATATGGGAATGAAGGAAAACACGGTGCTCAGCCGCTTAAAGCGCGGCAGGGAAGCGCTGCGGGACGAGATGGAGAGCAGTCAGGTGAAGGGAGGGCGCCTATGAAGAAGAGCGGACAGACATATGCAGGCGGAGAGAGCGTGCCTGTGAAACATGACAGACAGGCACAGTCAGGTGAAAGGAGGGCGTCTGTGAGAAATTACGGGGACGAAATACTTCCGCAGATCGTGGAGGACAGACTGCAGGAGGTTTATGGGCAGATTCGGAGAGGAGAGGTAAAGCAGATGAAGGGACAGAAGGATTCATATAGGGCGGATTCCTATGCGGGATCACGGGACAGGGAAAACAGAGCGGAGCGGCGCAGAAAGAAAAGACGCTCGGGGGCAAGAAGTTGGATGAGCGCGGCGGCAGTTCTTGCGCTTGTCATTTTCATCCCTTCGGCGGTTTATGCGGCGGTGGTCTATTTCCAGAAAAGCGAACATCGGGAGGGGGATGCGCTCACCTATGAATTCGCACTGAATTACGAGCTCACGCCGGGGGAGTATCAGGTGAAAGCGGATTATATACCTGAGGGATTCGCGGACGATGAGGACGGCGACGGAAAATATTACGCCGAGGACGGCGACGGATGGATCACGATCATGCCGATCTATACCACGGCGGAGATCGAGAGGATCAACGGGGAGATCACGATGAGCGACATCGATCAGGTGGAGCATATGGAACTGAGCGGCATGGATGCGGATGTGATCACCTTCCGGGACGCGGAGAGAAATCTGTCCAACACCGATATATTTCTGTTTAATGAGGAGGAAGGATATGTGCTTCAGGTTGTGGCAGGGTACCATGTGGACAGAAAAGAATTATTGAAGTTTGCGGACGCCCTGCACGTGGAGCGGACGGGGGACGGACGCTTTGAGACGGAGGAGGAAAAAGCCCTGAGGGAACAGCAGAAACAGGATGAGCAGGCTGCGATGCAGGAGGGGGAGAAGGTATGGGATACGCTGATGCGTCTGGGCATACCGGAGGAAAAGATGATCCCGGTCGGCGGAGAACTGTTCAACTATGACGGCTCCTGCAGTTACACGGTCACGGATTACGAGTTTTTGAGCAGCATAGAGGGGTTTGCAGAAAGAGATTTCTTTGACTATACAAGATTTGACGGCTGGCTGAATCCGGATAAGACGCTGCGCCCCTATACGAGACGGCATTTGGATGAAAACGGTGAAGTGACAGAGGAGGAAAAGGCAGAGCAGGAGATTTTGCGGGTGACCGTGAAGGCGCATTGCTACAATGACGAGGACCCGGATATACCGATGAGCTTTGCCCTGCAGTATGTGACGGAAACAGAGGGCGGCGCTTTTACCTGGGCGGAAGATACCTATGATGCCGTGCCGTCGGAGGAGTATGAACTGCAGATGGACAACAGCGCAGTCTATTTTGACGGGGCGGTCAACGTAAACGGCGCCGAGAGAAACCACTTTTTTTACCGCGAGATGAAAGCCGGGGAGGATCTGGAGTATACGCTGCTCTTTGTGGTGGACAAAGACAGAGAGGATGATTTCCTGCTCTACCCGGAGGGAAGCAATTACGATCTGTGGCAGACAGAGTCCATGACGGCGGAGGAGATCCGGAACAGCCTGCAGGGGTATATCCGCCTCAAATAACGGGGAAAAGCGGTAAAAAGCCCGCCATGTTACAAAAAAGATGCAAAAATTAACAAAATATAAAAATATTTTTTAGAAATTTTTAAGAAAAGATAATTGGCGTATTTTGTAGAGAAAAGAAAAATCGACACAAGATATGGTAGAAAAAAGAGAGACATTTTGTAAAAAGGCTTACAAAATGTCTTTTTTTACGCATTTATCGGGAAGAGCGAGGGCTTGTCAAATGTGGGAAAGTAGAGTAAAATGACATAAAAGTGGAGTGAAATGGAGTAAAAGTGTTTAATAGTGGTGAATTAAGAGGGTGATGCCGCATGTTTATGGGTGAATATGACCATAGTACGGATGCAAAAGGCAGGCTTTTCGTCCCTTCCAAGTTCCGCGATGAATTGGGTAAGAAGTTCGTGGTAACGAAAGGGCTCGACGGCTGTCTGTTTGCCTACGGCGAAGAAGAGTGGCATCGCGTGGAAGAGGGCATCAAAAATTTACCGCTGACTAGTAAAAACGGCAGACAGTTTATCCGTTTCTTCTTCGCGGGGGCCGCCGAAGTGGAGGCGGACGGACAGGGCAGGATCCTGATCCCGTCGAAATTGCGTGAGTACGCGGGCATTACTAAAGAGGTGGTGTCTGTAGGCGTGGGAACGAAGGTGGAGATCTGGAGCAAGGAACGCTACGAGAGTATGGAGACTTCCTTTGAGGAGATGGACGATGTGATGGAGGAACTCTCCGGAATGGGGATCCGACTGTAAAACAGGAGAAAAGATGGAGTTTCAGCATTATTCAGTCTTGTTAAGTGAGACGATCGAGCAACTGAATATCAGGCCTGACGGCGTGTATCTGGACGGGACGCTGGGGGGAGGCGGGCATGCTGAGGCGGTGCTTGAGAGGCTTTCGGATAAAGGGCATCTTTACGGGTTCGATCAGGATGAGGCGGCTGTTGAGGCGGCGTCGAAACGGCTTTCTCCTTTCGGAAATAAAGTGACCATCATCAGAGAAAATTACCGCAATGCGGTGGAGATACTGAAGGAGAGAAGAGTGGACGGGCTCGACGGGATCGTGCTGGATCTCGGGGTCTCCTCCTACCAGTTTGATGCGGCGGAGAGGGGATTTTCTTACCGCTATGATACAGCGCTCGACATGCGGATGGACCAGAGAAGCTCCTTGAGCGCGAAAGAGATCGTGAACGGCTATTCGGAGAGCGAGTTGTTTCATATTATAAAGGACTACGGAGAGGAACCTTTTGCGAAAAATATCGCAAAACACATTGTAAAAGAAAGAGAAAAGGGAGAAATCACAACAACATTTGAGTTGAACGAGATCATTAAAAACGCCATTCCTGCTAAAATGCGCCAGGGCGGCGGACATCCTTCCAAGAGGACTTATCAGGCGATCAGGATCGAGTGCAACCATGAACTGGAAGTGCTGCGGGATTCTCTGGATGGGATGATTTCCTTTTTAAAGCCGGGGGGAAGGATCTGTATCATTACGTTCCACTCTCTGGAAGACAGGATCGTGAAGACGGCCTTCCGCACAAAGGAATCCCCCTGCATCTGCCCGCCGGAATTTCCGGTATGTACCTGCGGCAGGATATCGGAGGGGAAAGTGATAACAAAGAAACCGATTCTTCCGTCGAAGGAAGAACTGGAAGCGAACAACAGGTCAAAAAGCGCGAAGCTGCGCATATTTGAGCGCCGGGGAGATTCCTGAGATATCGGGAATGGTACGAGAGGAGTCTGGGACCCTGCGCCGGAAAGCGAGAATAGAAGATGGCACAGAGAAGAACGAACACAAATACTCGCAGATACGATGTTCCGAGAAAAACAGCATATTTAGAGGGCAGCGCGGCAAGACAGCTTCAGGAAGGCTATGATGCCAGGAAGGTGCCGAAGAAAAAGCGCCTGAGCAATACGACCAGAAAAAACCGGGAAAGAGCGTTCCATATGAATATGGGATATGTGCTTTTCCTGTCGATGGCACTGGCTTTTGCGGTGGTGACATTGTGCAGTTATATCAACCTGCAGTCGGATATCACAAATCAGGTGGATGCGATTTCAGAGATGGAATCCAGATATAATAATCTGAAACTGGCAAACGACGAGGAGTATAACCGGATCAACAGCTCGCTGGATCTGGAGCAGATCAAGGCGGTGGCGATCGGTGAACTGGGTATGACCTACGCAAGGGAAGGACAGATCGTCAATGTGGAAGATTCTGAGACGGACTATGTGCGGCAGACGGAAGCGCTGGATTGAGGCGATGGGGTCGTTGCTGCAGGGGCTCCCCCCGGACTTGATTTTCCTCCCGGCTGGTTAAGGCATCACCTGAGCGATGCCGGAGAATATAAAGAAGGAGAACACATTTCTTGGCAGAACAGAGAAAAGAACGAAAAAGGATAAAGTCTACGGAACGCAAGTTCACATTGCGGATGCAGAAGAAGCTGGTGGTACTGTTTTTTTTGGTACTGTCAGCTTTCGTGGGACTTAGCATAAAATTGTTCTATATCGGAAAAGATAACGGGAAGGAATATGAGAAGCAGGTTCTGTCCCAGCAGCAGTATGATTCCACCACGCTGCCCTTTAAACGGGGCGATATTCTGGACCGGAACGGTACGGTCCTTGCCACCAGCGAGAGGGTCTATAATCTGATCGTGGACTCCAAACTGGTGCTGGACAAGGAGGAGTATCTGCAGCCGACGGTGAACGCACTGCGTAGCTGTTTCCCGGATATCGACCAGACGGAGCTGAACCGGTATCTGAATGAGAACAAGGAGAAAGATAAAAATCAGCGGGCACAGTACAAAATATTTTTGAGGCAGCTCACCTACGAGGAGATCGAGCCTTTTCTGGATCTGGAGGAAGATCCGAAAAAGGGGGCGAATATCAAAGGCGTCTGGTTTGAAAAAGAGTACAAAAGGTATTATCCGAACGGCTCTCTTGCCAGCGATGTGATCGGCTTTATCACAGAGGACAACAAAGGGACTTTCGGGCTGGAAGAGTACTATAACGATATCTTAAACGGAACGACGGGAAGGGAATACGGATATCTGAATGACGATTCCATTCTGGAGAGGACCGTGAAACCGGCGGTGGACGGATATACGGCGGTCAGTACCCTGGATGCCAATGTACAGAGCATCGCGGAAAAGTATCTGAATAAGTTCATGGAGGAGTATAGAGACAACGCCAGAGAAGGGTTGGGCGCCAACAATCTGGGCTGCATCGTGATGGAGGTGGATACCGGAAACGTGCTGGCTATGGCGAGCGCGCCTGGATTTGACCTGAACGATCCGAAGGATATCAGCGCGCTGTATACGCCGGAGGAGATCGCGGCTATGGAAGCGGACGGCACGGTCTATGACGCCTATAACCAGTTGTGGAGGAATTACTGTATCTCCGACACCTATGAACCGGGTTCCACGATGAAACCTTTTACGGTGGCAAGCGCGCTGGACTGCGGCGCGATCACCGGAAACGAAGTCTATATGTGCAACGGAAAGCGGGAGATCGGCGGCTGGCCCATAGCCTGCCATAATACCTACGGGGACGGGGAGATCACCGTAAAACAGGCGGTGGAGAAATCCTGCAATGTGGCGTTGATGTATATTGCGGAGGCGGAGGGAAAAAATAATTTCTGCGCCTACCAGCGCAATTTTAATTTCGGATTGAAGACCAATATCGATCTGGCTGGCGAGGCGAGGACAGTGGGGCTGCTCTACACGGAGGATAATATGGGTCCCACGGAGCTGGCGACCAATTCTTTCGGACAGTCCTTCAATGTAACGATGATCCAGATGATCACGGGCTTCTGTTCCCTGATCAACGGCGGGAATTATTACGAACCCCATATGGTCAGCAGGATCATCAGCCAGGACGGCTCCACGGTGCAGACCATCGAGCCGAGGGTGTTGAAGCAGACCATCTCCCCCAGTGTCAGCGATACGATCGTCGACTACTGCAACGGCGTTGTGACGGAAGGCACCGGCGTGACGGCAAGGCCGGCGGGCTATGCCATCGGCGGCAAGACGGGGACGGCGGAGACCCTGCCCCGCGGCAATGACGAATATGTGGTTTCCTTTATGGGGTATGCGCCGGCGGACGATCCCCAGATCGCCATCTATGTGGTGGTGGACAGGCCCAATGTGGCGGATCAGGACGATGCGAAATTTGCCACCAAGCTTGTGCGCAGTATTCTGACGGAAGCACTGCCCTATCTGGGTATTTTTATGACTGAGGAGGTGACGGAAAAAGAGCAGGAAGAACTGGACGCCCTGCAGTTGGAAAATACGAATCATTACAGGCAGCAGGCGGTATCCGGCAACGATATACCGACGGAGGAGGCCGGGGAAGGCGGTGCGGAAGGGACAGGTGAAGAAGGCGGAGACGGCGGAACAGGAACCGGCGGAGCCGGGGACGGAGAGGAAGACACGGAGGGCGCATCCCGGGGAGAGATCTGGAAAACCTTTGAGAAAGATCCGGAAACCGGGAACTATATCGATCCGGATACCGGGCATCAGATCGATCCGGAGACGGGGCATGATCTGGAGGCGGGTTCCCTGATCGGCCCGCAGGCAGGCGTGGCGGGCGGAGGCGTGCAGCCCGATACGAAGGACCCAAGGTAGAGCGCATATTTTCCCATGCCAAGACATAGAGTATAACAAGATAAATATATGGTTTTCTTTATGTCGAATAAAAATAAAACCTATAACAGAAAAAAAGTCGTGGCATTGTTTTTTTTCTGTGTGATCACATTTTTTCTGTTGTTTGTGCGGCTGATCGATCTGATGATCTTCCAGTCGGCATATTATACGGATAAAAGCGTGCAGCTACATGAGAGGGAGCGCGCCATCAAAGCGGCGAGGGGCAGGATACTGGATCGAAACGGCGTGGTGCTTGCCGATAATAAAACGGTATGTACGATCTCGGTGATCCACTCCCAGATCGAAGATAAAGAGGCAGTGATATCTTTTCTCTGTGAAAAGCTGGAACTTTCCGAGGAGTTCGTCAGAAAGCGTGTGGAAAAGTATTCCTCCATGGAACGGATACGGAGCAATGTGTCCAAAGAACTCGGCGATGAGATCAGAGAGGCGGATCTGCCCGGGGTGAAGGTGGATGAGGATTATAAGAGATACTATCCCTATGACTCGCTGGGGTCAAAAGTATTGGGGTTTACAGGCGGAGACAATCAGGGCATTATCGGACTGGAAGTGATCTATGACGAATACTTAAGCGGTGAGGAAGGGATGATCCTGACGCTGACCGATGCCGCCGGGATCGAGATAGAGGCGGCAAGTGAACGCAGGCAGGAACCGGTGCCCGGAAACGATCTGGTGGTCAGCCTGGATTACAATATCCAGAGCTACGCGACGCAGCTTGCGAAACAGGTCATGGCGACCAAGGAGGCCGACCGGGTGTCGCTGATCGTGATGAATCCGAAAAACGGAGAGATCATGGCGATGGTGGATGTGCCGGAATTTAATCTGAATGAACCCTACACACTGACGCCGGAATACGAGGCGCTACGCGCAAAAGAGGAGGCGAGGAAGCAGGCGGCGCTGGAGGCGAAGGCGGCGCAGAACGCCGGGGAGGAAGATAAGGAGGCGGCGGAGCCCGAAAAGCAGAAGACTGAGGAAGAGCTGAAGCAGGAAAAGTTAAACGGCATGTGGAGAAACGGCTGCATCAACGATACCTACGAGCCGGGTTCCACTTTTAAGGTGATCACTGCGGCGGCAGCGCTGGAAAGCGGCTGCGTAACATTGGCGGATACCTTCAACTGTCCCGGTTTTATCGTTGTGGATGATCGAAGGATCAGATGTCATAAAGCGGGCGGGCACGGAGCGGAAGACTTCACAAAGGGAATCTGTAATTCCTGTAATCCGGTGTTTGTCACGTTGGGGCTCAGAATCGGCGCAGAGCGCTATTATGACTGTTTAAAGCAGTTCGGGCTGTTGGAAAAAACAGGCGTGGACCTGCCCGGGGAGGCGGGGACGATCATGCACCGGAAGGATGCCATAGGGAATGTGGAGCTTGCCACGATGTCCTTCGGACAGTCGTTCCAGATCACGCCGCTCCAGCTTGCCACCACGGTATCGTCCCTTGTGAACGGCGGAAAACGCATCACGCCGCATCTCGCGATGAGAGCCGTGGATGCGGAGGGAAATCAGGTGGAAAGTTTTGAGAAAGAACCCGGCAGGCAGATCGTAACGGCAGAAACTTCTAAGACGCTGCAGATGCTGTTGGAGAAGGTGGTTTCCGAAGGAGGCGGTTCGAAAGCGCAGATAGAGGGCTATAAGATCGGCGGGAAAACAGCCACAAGCCAGACATTGCCCAGAGGAAGCGGCAGGTATATCGCCTCTTTCGTAGGGTTCTCACCGGCGGACGATCCGGAAGTTCTGGCGCTGGTAGTGATCCATTCGCCGCAGGGAACTTACTACGGCGGACAGATCGCCGCACCGGTAATCCGTCAGCTTTTTGAAAATGTACTTCCTTATTTGGAAAAATAAGCTTATAATCGTATAGGTAGTTATGTATCATAAGCTAAAGAGAGGCGGGAGTCATGAAACAAACTGTTATTTTACCGGTAATCATATCTTTTGCGATCAGCGCTCTTTTGGGGCCTGTCGTTATTCCTTTTCTGCGCAGGCTGAAGGTCGGGCAGACGGTCAGGGATGAAGGGCCGAAGGCTCACCTGAAAAAGAACGGAACCCCTACGATGGGAGGGATCCTGATCATGATAGCGGTGGTCGTCACATCGCTGCTGTACGTGAAGGATTTTCCGAAGATCATCCCGATCCTGTTTTTGACGCTGGGGTTTGGGCTGATCGGGTTCGTGGATGATTACATCAAAGTGGTGCTGAAGCGCTCCATGGGGCTTCGGGCGTGGCAGAAGATGCTGGGACAGTTTGTCGTGACAGGGATTTTCACCTATTATATCATAAATTATACGGATGTTTCGCTTGCCATGAAGATCCCGTTCTGGGCGGGCCACTATCTGGATTTCGGTATCTTCAATATACCTGTCCTGTTCTTTATCGTGATCGGCACCGTGAACGGCACCAATTTTACGGACGGTCTGGACGGCCTGGCGTCTTCTGTGACCGTGATCGTCGCCACGTTTTTTACGGTGGTTGCTATCGGGGTGGAAAGCGGCATTGAGCCGATCACCTGCGCGGTAGTGGGGGCGCTTCTCGGATTTTTGTTGTTCAATGTGTATCCGGCGAGTGTATTTATGGGAGATACCGGTTCCCTGGCGCTGGGAGGTTTTGTGGCGGCGACGGCCTATATGCTGCAGATGCCGTTGTTCATCCCTATTGTAGGGTTTATCTATATGATAGAAGTTCTTTCGGTCATACTGCAGGTCGGCTATTTTAAGATGACCGGCGGCAAGCGGATCTTCCGTATGGCGCCGATCCACCATCATTTCGAACTGGGCGGCTGGTCGGAGACGAGAGTGGTAGCGGTATTTTCCATAGTAACCGCTCTCCTGTGCATGGTGGCATACCTGGGGATATGATAACCTGACGAGCCATGCAGCGGGGAAAAGCAGCATCTCCTGCAGGCTTGCCTGCAAAGAGATGATGATTTTTCCCGGTATACGGCGACCAGCCGCATCGAGGGTGAGCAGAGCGAGCCTGAGATGGCATGGCGGAAGAAGCGGAAGAAAGCATCATCTCCTGCAGGCTTGCCTGCAAAGAAAAAAGAAAGGATAAAGAGATATGAAACTGGCGGAGAAAAAAGTATTGGTGGTGGGCTGCGGGAAAAGCGGTATCGGCGCCGCCGTATTTTTGGTGAGGGAAGGAGCCTGTCCGGTTTTATTTGATGAAAATGAAAAGCTGACAGAAAAAGAGGTAAGGGATCGTCTTACAGAAAAAATAGAAGAACTTGGGCTGAAGGAATTTGATGAAACGAAAGTGGATGTGGTTTTGAGGAAGCTTCCGGAAGATGAGAAAGATCAGGTGGAACTTCTTGTGCTGAGCCCCGGCGTCCCGGCGGATACTCCTTTTGTGGAAGCATTCCGGCAAAAAGGGATTCCTGTCTGGGGAGAGATCGAACTGGCATACCAGCGGGAAAAGGGAAAAGTGATAGCGATCACCGGTACGAACGGAAAGACTACCACGACCACACTGCTCGGGGAGATCATGAAACGGCATTTTAGGACATCTTTTGTCATGGGAAACATCGGATACCCTTATGCGGATATAGCGGAGAAGACCACGGAGGATTCCGTCACGGTGGGAGAGATCAGCAGTTTCCAGTTGGAGACGATAGAAAGTTTCCACCCGAAAGTATCCGCCATCCTGAATATCACGCCGGATCACTTAAACCGCCATCACACGATGGAAAACTACATAGCGGCGAAGAACAATGTCACAAAGAACCAGAACAGCGATGACTATTGCGTTTTGAATTATGAGAATGCGGATACAAGGAAACTGGGGGAAAGATGCCCGGCAAAAGTTCTGTATTTTTCATCGGCGCGGGAACTTGAGGAAGGCGCTTTTCTGAAGGGGGAGGAGATCTGGCTTGCCCGGGAGAAAAAAGCGGAGGCTCTGATGAATATCCATGAAATGCGTCTGGTCGGCATCTGTAATGTGGAAAATGTGATGGCTGCCGTCTTAGTGTCCGAGGCGATGGAGATTCCGAGGGCGGAGTATCTGGATGTGATCAGAAACTTCAGGGCCGTGGAACACCGGATCGAATTTGTGAAGGAAGTGAACGGCGTTGCCTATTATAATGATTCCAAGGGCACCAACCCGGATGCGGCGATCCAGGCGATATATGCCATGAGCAGGCCCACGATCCTGATCGGGGGCGGTTATGATAAGGGAAGTTCCTATGATGGGTGGATAGAGACTTTTGCGGGAAAAGTAAAACTGCTGGTATTGATCGGGCAGACAAAGGAGAAGATAGCGGCCTGCGCAAAGGCGCACGGATTTGAAGATTTTGTTTTTGCGGAAAGCTTTGAGGAAGCCTTCAGGGTATGCACGGAACATGCGGTGAGCGGGGATGCGGTACTGTTGTCCCCCGCCTGTGCGAGCTGGGGGATGTTCCCGAATTATGAAGAGAGGGGCAGGCTCTTTAAAGAGCTGGTATATCAGACAGAGGAAAGGAAATAGATGGCGACAAGATTCAGAACCGTCCAGGGCGGTGTGCGGCAATCGAATAATGAGGCCTATTTTGATTACAGTCTGCTGTTTACGGTCCTGTTTCTGATCGCATTCGGACTGATGATGATCTATTCCAGCAGTTCCTACAAGGCGAATCTGGACTATAACGACAGCGCGTTTTTTCTGAAAAAGCAGCTGGTCGCCGCACTTCTCGGCATCGTGTGCATGATCGTGGTATCAAGGATCCCGTATCATTTCTGGGAGAGGTTTGTGGTCCCCGCCTATTTTGTATCGGCCGTGCTTATCCTGCTTGTAAAGACGCCGTTAGGCATTGAGTCCCACGGCGCCACCAGATGGATCAAGATTCTGGGATTTTCGCTGCAGCCGGCGGAGGTGGCAAAACTGGGGATGATCATCTTTCTGGCCTGCCTTGTGTGCAAGATGGGGAAGAGGATCCGCACAATGAAGGGATTTTTCACGCTGCTCATACCGCCCGGCATCATCGCGGTGATGGTGTGGAAGATCACACAGAATATGAGTTCCGCGATCATTATCCTGGGGATCGCGATGCTGATGATCTTTGTGGCGAGCCCGGATTATAAAAGATTTGTTATCATGGCCCTTGCGGGCGGCGCTGTGATCGCGCTTGCGGTCTTTGCGATCGTCAAGATGTCGGAATCTCCGGAAATGATGGAAAAACTGGAGTTCCGCGGCCTTCGTATCCTGGCGTGGCTCAATCCGGAAGCTTATGCGGACGGAAAAGGTTTCCAGACGCTGCAGGCGCTCTACGCCATCGGCTCCGGCGGTATTTTCGGGAAAGGTTTGGGGGAGAGCATCCAGAAACTGGGATTTTTGCCGGAAGCGCAGAACGATATGATCTTCTCCATCATCTGCGAGGAACTCGGGCTTTTCGGGGCAGTTGCGGTGATCCTTTTATTTTTGCTTCTGATCTGGCGGTGCATGATCATTGCCAACAATGCGCCCGACCTGTTCGGCGCGCTGTTGGTGGTGGGAGTGATGGGACATCTGGCGATCCAGGTTATTTTGAATATCGCGGTATGTACCAGCGTGATCCCCAATACCGGCATCTCCCTGCCGTTTATCAGTTACGGCGGATCGTCTGTCATGTTTCTTCTGATAGAGATAGGGATCGTGCTGAATGTGGGCAGGAGCATCAGGTTGAAAGATCTATGAAAAAGCAAAAGACGGTATATTTAAAACGATATCTGGGACTGAAGATCGGCATTTCGGTCACTGCACTCCTCCTTCTCCTCCTGCTCGGCGCCTTATACTATATCGAGACGACCTACAGCGTGAGTACAGTCTATGTGGAGGGAAACGCGCATTACACGGACGAGGAGATCGCGGATATGGTCATGGTCGGGCATCTGGGCCATAACTCGATCTATCTGAATTTTAAATACCGCAACCGGGAGATAGAGGATATTCCCTTTGTCTCAGCGATAGAAGTGGAGATCCTCTCGCCGGATACGGTGCGGATCAGGGTGTATGAGAAGTCCTTTGCCGGGTATGTGTCCTATCTGGGGCGGTATATGTATTTTGACAGGGACGGTACGATCGTGGAAAGCTCGGAAATGCAGACGGCGGGCGTGCCGGAGGTGACGGGACTTAAATTTGACCATGTGGTGATGTATGAAAAACTGCCGGTGGAAGACGATAAGATCTTTGCAAGGATCCTGGACATCACTCAGTCCCTCGACAAATATGAGCTGAATGCGGACAGGCTGTTTTTTGACAGGGAGTACAAAGTGACGCTTTACTTTGGCGAAGTCAGGGTGCAGATAGGGGATAACAGCAATATTGACGAGAAGTTTTCGAGGCTGAAAAGCATATTGCCTGAGCTGGCAGGGAAGAAAGGAGTGCTGCAGATGGAGGGTTTTACGACTGATTCCAAAATCATACCCTTTCAGGAAGATAAAAACTGAAATAAAAGTCAGACTATTGTAAAAAAAGTTGTTGATAAATTGAGAATTACATTATATGATAGATAAGATAGAGGTTAGCATGAAATATAATATTTCATGATCCTGATCTGAGTAGCCGCTGGGGCGGGCAGACGGGAGCTGGTGTGAGAAGATTTTCCGGGTTTTCAGATGGATCGGTGTCTGAAGGAGACGTTTTCGTATAAGGATAATAAAGTAGGAGGAAGTACCTGTGTTAGAGATTAGGACAAGCGATGCCGAATCTGCTGCAAAGATCATTGTAGTAGGTGTGGGGGGTGCAGGCAATAATGCTGTAAATAGAATGATAGAAGAAAATATTACCGGTGTGGATTTTATCGGTGTGAATACGGACAAGCAGGCGCTTCAGCTCTGCAAGGCGCCGAAACTCATCCAGATCGGTGAGAAGCTGACCAAGGGGCTCGGCGCAGGCGCGAGACCGGAGATCGGTGAGAAGGCGGCTGAGGAGAGCGCGGAGGAGATCAGCGCCGCGATCAAAGGCGCGGATATGGTGTTCGTCACCTGCGGTATGGGCGGCGGCACGGGTACCGGGGCGGCTCCTGTTGTGGCGAAACTCGCCAAGGATATGGGAATCCTGACAGTCGGCGTTGTGACGAAGCCTTTCCGGTTTGAGGCGAAGGTCCGCATGACGAACGCACTGCACGGTATAGAGAAGATCAAGGAGACGCTGGATACGCTGATCGTGATACCCAATGATAAGCTGCTCGAGATCGTGGATAAGCGGACCACGATGCCGGACGCTCTGAAGAAAGCGGACGAGGTGCTGCAGCAGTCCGTAAAAGGCATCACCGATCTGATCAATGTCTCCTCCATGATTAATCTGGACTTCGCGGATGTGCAGACTGTCATGAAGGATAAGGGCGTGGCGCACATCGGCATCGGAGAAGGAAAGGGGGACGACAAGGCGAAGGAAGCAGTAAAAATGTCTGTGGAATCCCCGCTTTTAGAGACGACGATCACCGGGGCTTCCGATGTGATCATCAATATTTCCGGCGATATCACGCTGTTCGACGCCAACGAGGCGGCAAGCTATGTGCAGGAGCTGGTGGGGGAGGATGTGAACGTGATTTTCGGCGCGATGTACGACGCTTCCGCGTCGGACTACTGTCAGGTTACGGTAATCGCAACCGGGCTCGAGGATGTGCCTCAGAACAGACTGAACAGCTTTTCTTATAAGCCGGGTAATATCATCACGCCGACATCCCTGCAGAATAAGGGTCTGCAGCAGGGCGCGAATATTGCCGGGATGCCGAAGGGGACGCCTGTGACACCGAACGTGAAGCCCGTGGCGAGGCCGGTTCCGACCGCAAAACCTGCGGATATCAGGAGTTCCGTGAAAGAACAGTCCCTGAATATTCCAAGCTTTTTACAGAAAAAATAAAATGAATTCGATCTAACGGAAAATTGCGCCGGCAGGCGCAATTTTTTTATGCCGGATTTTTTTAAAAAGCAGCGCGCATAACGACAAAATCCCCACAGGGAGAAGAGTATACTTATAACTACCGGAAGGAAAACGGTCTTATGCAGACAGGGGCGACGGCAGTGCACTATATCATTTATGTCGATAAAGTATGGCTGACAGATTTTGTCACAGGTACATATCTATTGTTTCTGACAGGGCGGACATACGGATTGCAGTGCAGGCCGCTAAGGATCCTTCTCAGCGCGGCGGCGGGCGCAACGGTGTTTGTCGCATTGCTGCTGCTGCCGGGGGTCGGCATGAAAACGGGGATACTGCTGCAGGCGCTGTGCGCAGGCCCGCTTCTGCTAAAGGCTGCTTTTTCTTTTCGGACAAAAGAAATGGTTGTAAAAGCCTATACCTGTATCAATGGTTACGGACTTCTTCTGGGAGGAATGGTCCTGTGTCTGTCCGGTTATCTGCCGGGAATGAGGGGAAACCTGAAAACGGGGCAGATCCTTTTCATCAGCACGGTGACGACGGGACTCATCAGCGGATATCTGTCTGTTCGGAAAAAAGGCGGACGGATGAGAAAAGCCTATACTGTAAAACTCGATTTTTACGGAGAGACGCTGACGTTTAAGGGATTTGCGGATTCCGGGAACAGTCTGCGGGAGCCTTACAAAAAGCGGCCGGTCTCCGTACTGGATCTGCGCTCGGCCGGAGATCTTATCGGGAGGGTGCCCGCGCAGAAGCGTTTCCTGATCCCTTTTCACAGCATCGGAAAAAGGCACGGGCTGCTTGAGGCGGTGGAACTGCCGCGGATGGAAGTGGATGACGGGGAAGAAAAAAAGGTCTTTGACGGGGTGGTGATCGCGCTCTCCGGGGAAGTGCTGACCGGAAAGGAAGACTATCAGGTGATTTTACATCCGGAATTCGTGAGATTGGAGGAATAAAGATGGTTTTTAAAATGGCAATACCGGGGATGTTTCAGTTTAAGATGGTGCGCAGCAGGCAGTTTGATTTTCTGGAGAGGGAGGGGGACATCCACTATATCGGCGGAGCGGATATCCTGCCGCCGCCTCTGGAGAGCGCCGAGGAAAATGAAATGATCCAGGGACTCGGGAGCGAGGACGCACAGGAGGCGAAGACCGCGCTGATCGAACATAATCTCCGTCTGGTGGTCTACATAGCGAAAAAATTCGACAATACGGGCGTGGGGGTGGAAGATCTGATATCCATCGGGACGATCGGGCTGATCAAGTCGATCAATACCTTTAAACCGGACAAAAATATCAAGCTTGCGACTTACGCGTCGCGCTGCATCGAAAATGAGATATTGATGTATCTTCGCCGGAACAGCAAGACAAGGCTGGAAGTGTCCATCGACGAGCCTTTGAATGTGGACTGGGACGGGAACGAGCTGCTGCTCTCGGATATTCTGGGAACCGAGGAGGATGTGATCTACCGGGGTATCGAATCCGAGGTGGAGCACAAGCTGCTCAAGGAGGCCATCAGCAAGCTGACGGAGCGGGAGAAGACCATCATCAACCTGCGGTTCGGGCTGGATGCCAGCATCGGCAGGGAAATGACGCAGAAGGAGGTGGCGGAACTTCTCGGCATTTCCCAGTCCTATATTTCCAGATTGGAAAAAAAGATCATGAAGCAGTTAAAAAAAGAGATCAGCAAAGGAAACTGACGGTGCGGAGGCTATGCGACCAGATAACTGCGCATGATGCGCAGGGCGTTTTTCTCAAGGCGGGAGACCTGCGCCTGGGAGATGCCGATGATCTCGGATACCTCCATCTGGGTTTTCCCCTCATAGAAACGCAGATGGATGATCTCCTGTTCCCGGTCGCTCAAATGTCTAATGGCTTCGTTTAAGGAGAGGGTTTCGATCCATTTTTCCTCCCGGCTTTTCTTGTCGCTGACCTGATCCATGATGTAGAGGGTATCGCCGCCGTCTGTATAGATGGGTTCATAGAGGCTCATAGGGCTCTGGATCGCATCTAAGGCATAGAGGATATCCTCTTTGGAGATGCCGATCTCCGCAGCCACTTCCTCCATGGTGGGCTCCTTCAGATTTGCCCTTGTCATATGTTCCCTGGCGTAGATCGCTTTGTAGGCGGTATCTTTCAGAGAGCGGGAAACCCTGATGGATCCGCCGTCGCGAAGGAACCTGCGGATCTCGCCGAGGATCATGGGCACCGCGTAGGTGGAAAATTTTACCTGCAGGGCGGGATTGAAATTATTGATCGCTTTGATCAGGCCGACACATCCTATCTGAAACAGATCGTCCACGTTTTCGCTGCTGGACGAAAAACGTTTGATGACGCTTAAGACAAGCCTCAGATTCCCCCTGATATACTGGTCCCTCGCCTCCATATCGCCGGCTTCTATCCTGGCCCAGAGAGCTTCTTTTTCCTCCTCCTTTAAAAGGGGAAGATCCGCTGTATTGACTCCGCATATTTCGACTTTTCCCTGCATGGTATTTTCCTCTCTTTCCCGTTTAGATTTTATCTTTCATCCTTTTTTAGGCTGTACGGATTACATGAATTTATTCATAAAATCATGCCCGTTTTCTGGAAGAAAATGGAAACAGGAGTGGATGAGCCGCATAAAATAAAGGAAAGCGTTTTAAGGGGCGGGAGGATGCTTTATTCGGAGTTTAAGACAAAAGAAGTGATCAATATCAAGGACTGCAAGAGACTCGGCAGAGTGACGGATTTTGAGTTTGACGAATGCAGCGGGCAGATCTGCAAGATCATCGTGTCGGGAGGCGGCGGTTTCTTTGACTGGTTCAAGTGTGAGCCGGACTATACGATCCCCTACTGCGACATCAAGCAGGTGGGACCGGATATCATACTGGTGGATGTGAAGGGACAGTGCAGGCGGTGCTGAACTGCCACGCGTATCGCGCGAAGAAGGTCAGGTGGACTTGACAGGAAAGGGTACATAATTTATACTTTTAAGAAAAAGAGACGGTTTTGCCGGAGCGCGGAAAAGGGGTTTCAGGCAGGACGCGGGAGGTGGGCAGATGAAGTGTCCGTTTTGTGGTCATGAAAATACACGTGTCATCGATTCGAGACCGGCGGAGGAGAATAATTCCATCCGCAGGAGGCGCGTCTGTGACGAGTGCGATAAACGTTTTACCACTTATGAGAAGGTGGAGACGATTCCGCTGATCATCATTAAGAAGGATAATAACAGGGAGACTTATGACCGCCAGAAGATCGAGGCGGGGGTGCTGCGCGCCTGCCATAAGAGGCCGATCAGCGCGGGACAGATCGAAAAACTGGTGGATGATGTGGAGACGGAAGTTTTCAAGATGGAGGAGAAGGAGATCTCCAGCGGGATCATCGGCGAGTATGTGATGGAGAAATTAAAGGAACTTGATATGGTGGCTTATGTCCGGTTTGCCTCTGTCTACCGGGAGTTTAAGGATATCAACACCTTTATGGATGAGCTGAAAAAAGTACTGGATAAGTAGGGGATAAAACCGGAAAATGGAAGAGGAAAAGAGACAGAAGCTGGAAAAAGCAAAACGGCGTATGGAACGGATCAACAGATGGCGCCTCGCCTTTATGTTTGTGGCGATCGTGCTGCTGGTATTCATATTCTGGGGCGGCAAGGCCTTCGGCGAGGCGCAGTGGTTTATCGATATCCGGCAGAAGATCTATAACTTTCTGTGGTACGATATCGTGCTGCTGCTGATCACTACGTTTGCAAAGCTGTTTTCGGCAATGCGGTACAATGATGCGGTGCGGAAACTATAGCGGTCCGGACCGCATTTTCTTGGAGGAAAGAGGATGTTTTCTTGTTTTTATCCCGATGAATATCTGGACTGTGCCTATGAGATCGATTATGAGGCCTTTTACGGGCGGGGGATGCGGGGCGTGATCTTCGATATCGACAACACGCTGGTGCCCCATGACGCGCCGGCGGATGAGCGGGCCATAGCGCTGTTTGAGAGGCTGCACCGGATGGGCTGCGGGACCATGCTTTTGTCCAATAATAAGGAGCCCCGCGTAAAGTCTTTTGCGGACAGGGTGAAGACGGACTATCTGTATAAGGCGGGAAAACCGGGAAGGGCGGGATACCGGAAAGCGATGGAACGCATGGGGACGGATGAAAGGACGACGCTCTTTGTCGGGGACCAGCTTTTTACGGATGTCTGGGGGGCAAAGCGCAGCGGGATCTACGCGGTCCTCGTAAAGCCGATCCACCCGAAGGAAGAGATCCAGATCGTGTTAAAGCGGTATCTGGAGAAGATCGTGTTATATTTTTATCTGTGTAAGGGGTGAAGCCGGGCTGCGGCATGATCTGAGGATAAGGAAGAAGAGGGCTTATGAAAATAGATGCAAAAACAAAAGTCTGCGGCCTGATTGGCTATCCGGTGGGACATTCCGTGTCGCCGGTGATCCACAACAATCTGGCGGAAATTTACGGTCAGAATCTTGTGTATGTGCCGCTGCAGGTGGCGCCGGGAAAACTGAAGCAGGCGATGGAAGGGGCGGAGGCTTTCGATTTTCTCGGAATGAATGTGACAGTGCCCTATAAGAGCGAAGTGATCCCTTATTTAAAGGAGATTGATGGATTGGCGGAGAAAATCGGCGCGGTCAATACGCTGGTGCGCACGGAGGGCGGCTATAAGGGCTGCAATACGGACATGCCCGGGCTCTACCGCGCCATGTGCTCGGACGGCGTGCAGATAGAGGGAGAGGATGTTGTGCTGCTCGGAGCGGGCGGCGTGGCGAGGGCGATCGCTTTTTTGCTGTTGGATAAGGGGGCGCGCCATGTCTTCATCCTGAACAGGAGCGCGGAGCGGGCATCATCGCTGGCAGCGGAAGTCAACCGGGCGGCCCAAAGCCGCCGGAGAGAAAAACAGGAGAGAGAGCCTGAGGAAGTATCCCATAACGGAGAGAGAAGTTCGGAAGCGCCGGCACATGATGCGGACAGGGAGGCTGCGTTTGCGGCGGCGTATCCGCTGGACGGCTATAAAAGGCTGGATCAGGACAGACAGTATATTGTGATACAGGCAACACAGGTGGGGATGTATCCCGATACGGACCATGCCGTGATAGAGGACGAAGCCTTTTACCGGCTCGTAAAGACGGGCTATGATGTGATATTCAATCCACTGAATACCCGGTTTATGCAGCTCGTGAGAGCGGCGGGAGGAGAGGCTTTCCACGGACTGAAGATGCTGCTGTATCAGGGGATCATCGCCTACGAGCTGTGGAACGGCATCAGTGTCTCAGAGGAGGCGGCGACAGAGATATACAGAAAAATGGAGACGGCACTGGGGGTGTGAGAGATTGCGGGAACAAAAGAAAAATGTGATTCTGACCGGTTTTATGGGCAGCGGAAAGACCACCACGGGGATCAGCCTCTCCTATAAGCTGCAGTGCACGCTCCTGGACACCGACAAGATGATCGAGAAACAGGAGGGCAGGAGCATTTCGGAAATCTTTGCGGCAAAGGGGGAGGATTACTTCCGGGAAAAGGAGACAGAGCTTCTTGGGAAGTTAAAGAGGGAGAACTGCCGGCAGATCTATTCCGTGGGCGGCGGGACGCCCCTCAGGGAGGAGAACAGGCGTCTGCTCGGCGAGCTGGGCACGGTGGTCTATCTGAAAGTCTCGCCGGAGACGGTCTATGAACGGCTGAAGGGAGACAGCACAAGGCCCCTGCTGCAGGGGGATGATCCCATGGGGAAAATAAAGACGCTTTTGGCCGGGAGGGAGGATCTTTATCTGGCGGCGGCTGATATCGTTGTGTGCGTGGACGGGAAAAAGCCGGCGCAGATCGCGGAGGAGATCGTGGAAGCACTGAGACAGAAAGGGGAAGAAGTATGAAGATTTTGATCATAAACGGACCGAACCTGAATTTTCTCGGCATCCGGGAGAAGGAGGTCTACGGGACGCAGGATTACGATTATCTGCTTGGGATGATAGCGGAAAAAGGGGAGAAGGAACACTGCCAGATCGAAGTGTTCCAGAGCAATCATGAGGGGGCGATCATAGACAGGATCCAGGACGCCTATTTCGATCAGACGGAAGGGCTGATCATCAATCCCGGGGCATACACGCATTACAGTTACGCGATCCACGATGCGCTGGCGTCGGTGACCACGATGAAAAAGGTGGAGGTACATATCTCCGACATCACAAGCAGGGAGGCGTTCCGGAAGATCTCGGTGACGGCGCCCGCCTGCGATAAACAGATATACGGAAAAGGGTTAGAAGGCTATCTGCTGGCGATCGATTTTCTGCTGGATTCAGAAAAAAATGAAAAAAAGTAACTTTCGGTGAAAAAACAGTTGAAAAAGATAGATTTTTAAGATACACTAAGAAAGGATTATTACGAGAGACATCAGGAGGAATATTTTATGATATCTGCAGGTGACTTCAGAAATGGTATAACGATAGAGCTGGAGGGAAATGTGTATCAGATCATCGAGTTCCAGCATGTGAAACCCGGTAAAGGTGCTGCTTTCGTCCGGACCAAACTGAAAAACATCAAGAGCGGCGGCGTAGTGGAGAAAACTTTCCGTCCTACGGAGAAATGCCCTCAGGCACGTATTGACAGAAGAGAAATGCAGTATTTATACGCAGACGGCGATCTGTATAATTTCATGGATACGGAAAATTACGAGCAGATGGCGATGAGCGCCGCTGACATTCAGGATTCCATGAAATTTGTAAAAGAGAATGAAATGGTGAAGATGCTTTCCCACAACGGAAGCGTATTTGCCGTGGAACCTCCCCTGTTTGTGGAACTGGAGATCACGGAGACAGAACCCGGGTTTAAGGGCGATACGGCGACCGGCGCCACAAAGCCGGCCACGGTTGAGACAGGCGCTACCGTGTATGTTCCGCTTTTTGTAAATCAGGGCGATACGATCAAGATCGATACACGTACCGGCGAATATCTGAGCCGCGTGTAAGCGTATGGGCAGCTGCCGGCGGCAGCAGCGATCTTTCTGCATTATTATCATGTTGAACCTATAGGACAATAGGAGAGCTTTCTCCTGTTGTCTTTTTCTTTTAAATTTTATTCATAAATTTCCCAAAAACGAAAACTATAATGGAAGGAAAGAGAGGTAACTATGAATTATACTCAATTTATCATAAAAGTGAAGGAAGGTCTTCAGGAAAGACTGGGGGCGGAAGTGAAAGTGGAATCGATCCATGTGCCGAAAAACAACGGTGTCGTGCTGGAGGGGATCACGGTCCGCAGGCCGGAGGAAAAGATCGTACCGACGATCTATATGGAGAGGTTTTACGAGGATTATCTGGAGGGAAGGGATATGGAGGATATCCTCGAAGAATTTGTGGAACTGTACGAAGAGCAGGATGCGGCGCAGATGCCGGATTTTGATTTCTATCAGGACTATGAAAAGGTAAAAAAGAGGCTGGCGGTGAAACTTGTCAATAAGAAGAAAAATACGGCGATGCTTTCGGAGATGCCGAGCAGGGATTTCCTGGATATGGCCGTTATGTTCTATTGTCTCGTGGACTGTCCGCAGACAGGGACGGCGGCGATCCTGATCAAAAACGCGCATATGGAAAAATGGGGGATCACCGTGGATACACTGTATGAGGACGCGCTGAAAAATGCGGAGAGCATGCTGCCCGGAAGCATCCGGACGATGGAGGAGATGCTCTCAAGGCTGGTGCTGGAGGAGGATATCCCGGTCTGGGAATGGAAAGGGAAGGAGCAGGAAGACTTTCCGATGCTGGACGGATTTGTGGAGAAAAAGAAAGCCTTTGAGAGTATCCCGCTTCTTATCCTGACAAACAGCAGGAGGTATCTGGGGGCGGCCTGTATTTTATACCGGGGCCTTCTGGAAGAGTTTTCCGAAAAGATCGGAAAAAATCTGTATATTTTGCCCAGTTCCATCCATGAAGTGATCCTGCTGCCGGAAGACTGTGTTAAAAAAGCGGACAGTCTGATCCGGATGGTCCGGGAGGTAAACCGCACGCAGTTAGAGCCGGAGGAGGTGCTCTCCGATACAGTCTATTACTATGACAGGGAGAAAAAAGAGATCAGTATTTATCAGACAAAATGAAAAAAATATAATATCTGGAAAATTTTTTATGGATAAAAGTCTGGACAGATAGAAAAGGATATGGTATGATAACAAACGTGATGTAACAATTTCGTAATATTTGGATAGCATACCATTCCATGCACCCGTAGTCTAACGGATAGAACGAAGGCCTCCGACGCCTTTAATGCAGGTTCGATTCCTGTCGGGTGCATTTTGTTATGATTTCTATCAAACCGCTTGACAAGAGGTAAGTTTACTTGCCTCTTGTTTGAGCATTCAAGGCAATGGAAAGTGCGCAGAGCATTATTGTTGTTTCAAAGTATAAAGGGAGTTTTATATGGCAGAAAAAAAGAACCGAAGAACGAATGAGGAAGGGATCAATATAAAAGAACTGGCAGAGAGGCTGAAAGATGCCGCTGTGGAGAATCGTAAGATCGTTCTGCCGGTTGTTCTGATCGTGGCCATACTGATCACAATGGGGATCGGCATATCGGCAAACAGGAAAAAGCAGCAGCAGGAGGAAGTACAGACGAATGCGGTGCCGGGACAGGAGGAGACGGCGGACACAGAAGGCGGACTGACCGTGCCGGAAGTGGGGCTGGAGGAGAATGCCTATCCGGAGGTCAATGAACTGATCATGAAGTATTATAAGGCGATGGAAGAGAACAATACGGATGCGCTGACTGAGATCATCAGCCCTCTCACGGATGCCGTGCTGATCCGTTTCACGGAATGGGCAAAGCATACGCAGGCCTGCCCATCCGTAAACATCTATACGAAGCCGGGGCCGCGGGAGGATTCCTATATCGCGTATGTCGTTGCGGATATCCAGATCGTGGGATACGAGGGGACCGTGCCGGGACTGGCGAGCTTTTTTATCTGTAAGAATGACGCCGGAAATTATTATATCAATATGGAAGAGGAGATCGATAAAGAGGAAGCGGATTATATCATAGCGCTCAACTTTCAGGATGATGTGGTGGATCTCAGCAATAAAGTATCGGCGGATTTCAACCAGCTTCTGCAGAGCGGCTCCGAGGCGGCTCAGGTCTTTCTGAAGGTGGAGGAATCCATTACCAAGGGCATTCAGGAGGCACTGCTCGCGAACCAGGCGGCAGAGCAGCCGGAGGAAACCGCCTCCGGGGAGGAGGCAGGCCAGGAGGAGGCGCCTGCGGCGGCAGCGGTCGCGAAGAAAGCGAAAGCCATCGACGTGGTGAATATGAGAAGCTCCGACAGCGAAAAAGCGGATAAACTGGGGAAGGCCCAGATCGGGGATGTGTTTGACGTGCTGGAGGAGCGTGCCAACGGTTGGACGAAACTTTCAAACGGCACACAGGAGTTTTATATCAAGTCCCAGTATCTGGAGATCATCAGCGAGGAACCCGCAGAGACGACTCAGGCGGCGGAGACGCAGGGAGAGCAGGAAGCGCCTGCGGTAAACCCCTCTCTGGGAAGCAGCGGATATGTGACGGCGAAGACAACGGTGAATATCAGGAAGGGCGCCAGCGAAACGGCTGAGAGGCTGGGGACCATTTATATGGGTGAGAAGCTGGAGCTTTTGATGAACCAGGCGGACGGCTGGTGCAAGGTGAAATATCAAGGACAGACTGCCTATGTGAAGAGTGAGTTTGTGGAGTGAGGAAATGCTGTTTAGGATGAATTAAGTTAACCGGACGCCGGAGGAAAATCAAATAAATGGGTTGATTACGAAAGAGTATCGCATAAAGATATGCGGTACTTTTTTTGTTACAAAATTAGTGAAAATCCGAATAAATTAAAACGGGGAGTCCATACTGTATAGTGGAAGGATAGGATATTGGCAAAAGATCCTGAAAAACATGTGAAAAGGAGAAACAGATGAAGAGGGAAGATATAAAATTGTACCATCATATACAGAGAAACACGCAGCTTGCCATGAATGCGCTGGATGCGGTGACGGAGAGGGTCTATGACAAGGACCTTTCTGTGGAGATGTCCAGGGAGTTTATCACCTTTGCCGATATCCATAATCGGGCGCTGAGAGAGCTGACGAAGGAGAGGGAGGAAGGATACCGGAATTCCCAGGTGCAGGAGGTTCTGCAGCGGAGCGGCCTGCAGATGAGCACGCTTCTTGATTCCAGTACCAGTCATGTGGCGGACGTATTGTTTCAGGAGAACAGCAGAGGGGTGACGGATATCTGGAAAAAGATGAAGATGTATGAGAACGCCGGGAAGGAATGCATGGAACTGGCGGAGGAGCTGGCGGGATTTGAGGAAAAAAATATGGAGAGATTAAAAAAATATCTGTGATGAACTATTCGGGGCGATCCGGCATCTTATATTGTATAGGAAAGGAGTGCGGGATGAGCAGGAGAAAAAGACGGAAAAAGAAAAAAGGGACAGGGATGATCCTGTTTTTGAGCGTGTTGATCCTGGCGGGAGGCGTGACGCTCTTTGGCCTGACCAACGAAACCTTTGCGGAGAAGCTGAAAAGCGTGACGACGGATAAGGTGAAGGATAAGGCGGAGGAGGAGATCCTCGAGAAGGCGCTGCAGGAAGTGCTGGAGAGCGCCGGGGATCCCGAGGCGGCGGACAAGGCGAAGGAGATCCTGGACAGTTTCGATGAGGAAGACAGACAGAAAGCGAAAGAGATGGTCGGAAAATATGTGAATCAGGATACCATATCGGATGTGGCGGATATGATAAACGACGGGTTAAACGGGGATACCGTGACGGAGATGAAGGAATACCTGAAGGACAGCATATCGGAGGAGGATCAGGCGAAACTGGAGGAGCTGTATCAGAAATACGGGCAGGGTATCGCAGAGTAAAACCTGTTTTGTATAAATTATACAAAAATCTGCCGAAAATTTGTATATTTCTGCAGAAAAAAACTCTTGTATCCCTCTCGGGAACGTAATATAATAATTTCTGGACAAAGGCGTCTGGAAGGCAGAGGGCGCAGATACTTCTGCCTTTTATTCTGTCTTTGTTTTTTTATATTATTTTTCTAAGGGATATATTAATTATATTAAAGGAGGAAGACAATATGTCATACGTTGACGAGGTTTATGCAAAAGTTGTGGAGAAAAATCCCGCACAGCCGGAATTTCATCAGGCGGTAAAAGAGGTTCTGGAATCTTTGAGAGTAGTGATCGAGGCAAATGAGGAAGAGTACAGAAAAGAGGCTCTGTTAGAGAGGCTGACGACACCGGAGAGAGTGATCATGTTCCGTGTGCCCTGGGTGGACGATAAGGGGCAGGTTCAGGTAAACAACGGTTTCCGTGTACAGTTTAACAGCGCTATCGGACCATACAAAGGAGGACTCAGATTCCATCCTTCCGTAAACCTCGGCATCATCAAGTTCCTCGGTTTTGAGCAGATCTTCAAGAACTCCCTGACAGGCCTGCCGATCGGCGGCGGCAAGGGCGGCTGCGATTTTGATCCGAAGGGAAAATCTGACAGGGAAGTGATGGCATTCTGTCAGAGCTTTATGACGGAACTCTGCAGACATATCGGCGCGGACACCGATGTGCCGGCAGGCGATATCGGCGTGGGCGGCCGTGAGATCGGCTATATGTACGGCCAGTACAAGAGGATCAAAAATCTGTACGAGGGCGTTCTGACAGGAAAGGGCTTAACCTACGGCGGTTCTCTGGCGAGAACAGAGGCAACCGGCTACGGCCTGTTATATCTGACACAGGAAATGCTTAAGTGCAACGGCAAGGATATCGCGGGCAAGACCATTGCAGTTTCCGGCGCCGGCAACGTGGCGATCTACGCGATCCAGAAAGCGCAGCAGCTCGGTGCAAAACCTGTGACCTGTTCCGATTCCACAGGCTGGATCTACGATCCGGAAGGTATCGATGTGGCGCTGTTAAAAGAGGTAAAAGAGGTAAAACGTGCCCGTCTGACAGAGTATGCGGCGGCAAGGCCCAGCGCACAGTATCATGAAGGCAAGGGCGTATGGAGCGTGAAATGCGATATCGCACTGCCCTGTGCAACACAGAACGAACTGGGTCTCGAGGATGCGAAGGCTCTCGCCTCTAACGGCTGCTTCGCGGTGGCGGAGGGCGCAAATATGCCCACTACGCTGGAAGCTACAGAATACTTCCAGAAGAGCGGCGTGCTGTTCTGCCCGGGCAAGGCGTCCAACGCAGGCGGCGTAGCGACTTCCGCACTGGAGATGAGCCAGAACTCCGAGAGGCTGTCCTGGACCTTCGAGGAAGTGGACAGCAAGCTGCAGGGCATCATGGTGAATATCTTCCACAATCTGGATGAAGCTTCCAAGAAGTACGGCAAGGAAGGCGACTATGTGGCGGGCGCGAATATCGCAGGCTTTTTGAAGGTTGCAGAGGCGATGAAGGCGCAGGGAATTGTGTAAAAAAGAAAGTTACGAGCGCGCAGCGAATAACCATAAATTGAATTATGATCCACAGGCAGACGAATACAGTTTGCCTGTGGATTTTTTATGCGATTAGTGATATAGTAAGGAGTGGCATAGAAATTTGCCTTTTTAGGAGAAGAAAAGACAGACATATATATGTCGGGGTTTTCGGGAGGTTTCAGAAAAAATGGGTATCATGTCGCAGAAAAACAAGGCAAAGGGCCTGCAGATCATCATCGTGGGCTGCGGCAAGGTGGGAAGGACGCTGGTGGAGCAGTTGTCCAAGGAAGGCCATGATATAACGATCGTGGATAAGGACGCGGAGAAGGTGCAGGCCATCAGCAGCCTGTACGATGTGATGGGGGTGACCGGAAACGGCGCAAGCTACAGCGTCCAGATGGACGCCGGGATAGAGAATACGGATCTGATCGTCGCGGTGACGGACTCGGATGAGTTAAACCTGTTGTGCTGTACCGTGGCTAAAAGAGTGGGAAACTGCGCGGCGATCGCCCGGGTGCGGACGCCGGATTACAGTATGGAGGCGGGCTATCTGCGCGATAAGCTGGGGCTTGCCATGATCATCAACCCGGAGATGGAGGCCTCGAGAGTGGCGGCGCGGATCCTGTATGCGCCCACGGCGCTTGAGGTCAACGCCTTTGCCCACGGGCAGGCGGAGATGATCAAGATCAAGGTGCCGGAGAGCAATATGCTGGCGGGCATGAAGATCGCCCGGGTGGGAAGAGAAGTCGATAATATCGATAAGATACTGATCTGTGCCGTGGAGCGTGGGGAGGAAGTCTATATCCCTTCGGGGGATTTTAAGATCGAGGCGGGGGATATCATTTCCTTTGTGGCGTCGAGAACACAGGCAAGGGCTTTCCTGCAGAGGATCGGCTTTAAGACCAACCAGGTGAAGGACTGCATGATCATCGGCGGAGGAAAAGCGGCCTACTATCTGGCGAAACAGCTTCTGAATATGGGGATCTCCGTGAAGATCATAGAAAACGACAGGAAACGGTGCGAAGAACTGAGCGTCCTTTTGCCAAAGGCAGTGATCATCAACGGGAACGGGACGGATGAGGAACTGCTGAAGGAGGAAGGCATCACCCGGACGGAGGCCTTTGTGCCGCTGACAGGCATCGATGAAGAAAATATCATGCTGACGATGTATGCAAGGCGTGTGTCCAACGCGAAGGTGATCACGAAGATCAACCGGATCGCCTTCAGGGATGTGATCAATTCACTGGATTTAGGCAGCGTGATCTATCCGAGATATATCACGTCCGAGGCGATCATCGCCTATGTCCGCGCGAAAAAGGATTCCATGGACAGCAATATAGAGACGCTATACCATATGTTCAACTCCAGAGTGGAGGCGATCGAATTCAGAATATATAAGGAATCCCCGGTGACGGGGGTTCCGCTGATGAACCTGTCGTTGAAAAAGAATCTGCTGATCGCTTTTATCAACCGGAATAATGATATCATCATTCCCAGCGGGCACGACACCATTGAGGTGGGGGATACGGTGATGATCGTGACGACGCATACAGGTTTCAATGACCTGCAGGATATTCTGAAGTAGCGGAGGCATCATGAACAGTTCAATTATTCGATATATTCTGGGAAGTGTGTTAAAGATAGAAGGAGTTCTCTTATTGCTGCCCTGTATTGTGGCTGTATGTTACAGGGAAAAGGTGGGATTTGTTTATCTTCTGGTGGCGGCGGCCTGTCTGGTCCTGGGGCTTGCCATGACTTTCAGAAAACCGAAAGATACGGTCTATTATTTGAAGGAGGGCTGTGTTGCGACGGCGCTCAGCTGGATATTTTTAAGTTTTTTTGGTGCGCTTCCTTTTTGGATCTCGGGGGAGATTGCGTCGCTTACGGACGCCCTGTTTGAGACGGTGTCCGGCTTTACGACGACAGGGGCAAGTATTTTGGACAATGTGGAGGCGCTCTCCCATACGGCGCTTTTCTGGCGCAGCTTTACCCACTGGATCGGTGGTATGGGCGTGCTTGTGTTCCTGCTTGCCATTATTTCGATGAGCGGGGGTTCCCAGCTAAACCTGCTGCGGGCGGAAAGCCCGGGGCCTTCGGTGGGAAAACTGGTGCCGAAGATGAAACATACTGCCCGGATCCTGTATCTGATCTATCTGGGGCTGACGGCGATAGAGGTGATCCTGCTTCTGGCGGGGCGCATGCCCTTATTCGACGCGCTGACCACCAGCTTCGGCACGGCGGGGACAGGGGGATTCGGCATCAAGGCGGACAGTATAGGCGGATATTCTCCTTATCTGCAGTGGATCGTGACGATTTTTATGATCGCCTTCGGCGTGAACTTTAACGCATATTACTTTATCCTGTTCCACAATGCAAAAAAGGCGCTCCACATGGAGGAAGTGCGCTGCTATCTGGCAATTATCGCCGGAGCAGTGGGGATTCTGCTCCTGGATACGGTGAAAATTTACGGGAATTTTCCCGATGCGATGCGGCATTCGGCCTTTCAGGTTGCATCTATCATGACGACCACAGGTTTCTCCACAGGGGATTTCGACCTCTGGTCTCAGACCAGCAAGACGGTGCTGGTAAGGCTTCTGCTTGTCGGCG
>ERZ808028.483-NODE-483-length-33115-cov-4.509232_pt1 | contig 33115 bp, 32 predicted proteins | sample MGYA00380184_ERZ808028 | MGnify/ENA primary metagenome ERZ808028 (study PRJEB31490, sample SAMN06133397) | mouse gut metagenome | isolation source: J8_1 | host: mice | place: China: Chengdu | collected 2015-05 ...
GTTCGCCCTAAATAGCTATATGTCTATTTAGGGCTTTTATATTCAAGGAAAGGGGAGATAATCAATGAAATTAGCTATGTTAATCGGAGAAAGATTTAAAGAAAAGCCAATGGAAAGCACGGTCGATAGTCACGCCTTGATGCTAAGAGGCGGATACATGAAAAATGTTGCCAATGGGATTTATGCTTCTTATTTGCCATTAAAGAGAGTGACAAGAAAAATCGAGCAGATTATTCGTGAAGAAATGGACGAATTAGACGGTCAGGAAGTAAGTTTACCTGTTGTTTTACCCGCAAGTTATTGGCAGATGTCTAATCGTTATACAAGCGTTGGAAGTGAGTTGTTGCGCTTTGAAGATAGACACCATACACCTTATGTATTAGCGATGACGCATGAGGAAGCAGCTGTTATGCTTGTTAAGGATTATGCTCAAAGTTATACAAAATATCCATTGATGATTTATCAATTTCAAACTAAATTCAGAGATGAAGCAAGACCACGTGCCGGGTTGATTCGGGTGCGTGAATTTACGATGAAAGATGCTTATTCTTTTCATTTAACGCAAGAAGATTTAGAAGCTTACTATCAACGCTGTTTAGAAGCTTATCATCGTATATTTGAACGTGTTGGCTTACCGGAAGTGATTTCAGTTGCCTCAGATTCCGGAATGATGGGCGGTAATATTTCGCATGAATTTATGTTGCTTAATGAGATAGGCGAGGATAGTATTGCTGTTTGTCCACATTGTGGCTACCACGCAAATGTTGAGGCAGCTTATCATGATGTCCAAAATGAGATAAAGGAAAGAAAGGATTTAGAGCTAATCGCAACGCCTAATATCAAAACAATGGAGGATTTGGTTAAGGCTTTAGCTGTTGATTTAAAACAGATGATCAAAGCCGTGGTTTATCAAAAAAAGGCAACAAATGATGCCATCGTTATCTTTATACGTGGCGATTTGGAAGTGAATGAAAGCAAATTAACCCGTCATTTAGGTTTTGAAATTGAATTAGCCAATGATCAAACATTATCGGAAAATCATCTGTGTGCCGGCTTTGTCGGACCCTATAGGTTAGATACAAAGGCAACGGTATTATATGACAATTCGTTAAAGCATTTAGAGAATTGTGTTTGTGGGGCAAATCAAATAGATAAGCATTATCAGGGGTTATCTGTGGCTAGAGATTTACAGATTACCGACTGCTTTGATTTTAGTAAGATTAAAGAAGGTGCTATTTGTCCAGTCTGTCGACAAAAAGGCATTCAAATTCAAAAAGGAATTGAAGTAGGCAATATCTTTCAATTAGGCGATAAATATACAAAATCCATGGAAATGACTTATGTCGACCAAAATGGTATGCAACACTATCCGGTGATGGGCTGTTATGGCATAGGAATAGGTCGTTTAGCCGCTTCTCTTGTCGAGGCAAGACATGATCAATATGGTCCTATTTGGCCTATGGCTATCGCACCTTGGCAAGTACATATTTGTGCTTTAAGAAGTGATGCTTTGGAGGTTAAGCAAGTCGCTGACAAGCTATATAGCGATTTAAAACAGCGACATCTTGAAGTCATCTATGACGATCGTCATGTGAGTGCGGGTGCGATGTTTAGTGATGCCGATTTGTTAGGTGTACCTATACGTGTTATTGTTAGTCCACGCAATTTGAAAAAGCAGATTTTAGAAATTAAAATGCGTGATGGTTCTTTGCACCAAGAGGTACCTTTAGATGAAGTATTAGAATTTATCGAAAAATTAGTTAAAGAAGCTAAATAATAGTTTTACAATAAAAAAGTGTCGTTTTTTAGAAAATTTCAAGGTTTGACAAGCTTGATTTACGCTATTTAAAAACTTCTTTCAAATATTAAAAAACGATGATAAACACACAATTTTTCTCTACGAAAAAGCATTGACATTTCGTCTAAAAGGTTTATAATTAAGAAAATACAAAAAACACATCAGAAAAGGAGAGAAAAAACATGGCTTATTTCTTTAAAGAACCTTCACACACATTCGGTGAATATTTACTTGTTCCGGGATATTCTTCATCAAAATGTATCCCTGCGAATGTAAGTTTGAAAACACCTTTAGTAAAGTTTAAAAAAGGTGAAGAATCTGCAATTACAATGAATATCCCTATGGTATCTGCAATTATGCAGGCTGTTTCAGATGACAATATGGCAATTGCCTTGGCAAAAGAGGGTGGCGTTTCATTTATTTATGGATCACAATCTATTGAGGATGAAGCAGCTATGGTGGCTCGTGTTAAAAATTATAAGGCTGGTTTTGTAGTCAGCGATTCTAATATCAAACCCGATGCAACACTCCAAGATGTTTTAGATTTATTAGATCAAACTGGTCATTCTACAATGGCTGTAACAGAAAACGGGAAATCTAACGGTAAGTTGTTAGGCTTAGTTACAAGCCGTGATTATCGTGTCAGCCGTATGGCAAAAGATACAAAAGTTTCTGAATTTATGACGCATTTTGAGGATTTAGTCTATGCCAGAGAAGGTCTTACATTGAAAGAAGCTAACGATGTCATCTGGGAACATAAATTAAATACGTTACCAATCGTTGATGAAAACGATTGTTTAAAATACTTGGTTTTCAGAAAAGACTATGATGATCATAAAGAAAATCAAATGGAATTATTAGATAACGAAAAACGTTATATCGTTGGTGCAGGTATCAACACACGTGACTATGCTGAGCGTGTTCCTGCTTTAGTTGAGGCAGGTGCCGATGTTTTATGTATTGATTCATCTGAAGGCTTCTCTGAATGGCAATCTTTAACAATCGCTTGGATTAGAGAACATTATGGTGATAGTGTTAAAGTCGGTGCAGGTAACGTTGTAGATAAAGAAGGCTTCTTGTTCTTAGCTAAAGCCGGTGCAGACTTTATTAAAATCGGTATCGGTGGGGGCTCTATCTGTATCACTCGTGAAACAAAGGGGATCGGACGTGGACAAGCGACAGCTGTTATCGAAGTAGCTAAAGCTCGTGATGAATACTTTGAAGAAACAGGTATTTACATCCCTATCTGTTCAGATGGTGGTATTGTTTACGACTATCATATGACATTAGCCTTAGCGATGGGTTCTGATTTCGTGATGTTAGGACGTTACTTCTCACGTTTTGAAGAATCTCCAACTAAGAAAGTTACAGTTAATGGTACATACATGAAAGAATATTGGGGCGAAGGCTCTAACCGTGCTAGAAATTGGCAACGTTATGATTTAGGTGGTTCAAAGAAATTATCATTTGAAGAAGGCGTTGACTCCTATGTACCTTACGCAGGACACTTACATGACAATGTTTTACAGACATTAAGCAAAGTTAAATCAACGATGTGTAACTGTGGGGCTTTAAGTATTCCTGAATTGCAACAGAATGCACGCTTAACTTTAGTATCTTCTACTTCTATTGTTGAGGGTGGTGCACACGATGTTGTGGTTAAAGATAAAAATGTTGATGCATTAGAAAGATAAGATTAAGGCGGATTTTCCGCCTTTTTATATTGACAAAAGATGTCAATAAGACTATAATTTTTACGGAAAATCAAAGACCTTGAAACACATCCAGAGAGGTGCGTAAGGAATATAACACAGTTTTTTTAGACCTTATGCACTCGCATACGGTCTTTTTTTGAAAAAAGGGGGAGAATTTATGAAGAAGAAGGGAAATAAACTTGCTATTCAAATGGCTGTGGCTTTAGTCTTAGGGTTAATTGCCGGTGGTGGCTTTATGTTTCTACGTGAAACTTTAAATGCGAATGGAAATGCGGAAACATGGCAAACCATCAACAAGATATTATTTCAGGATATTACAGTCGAGGGAGCAGAAAGTGCTATCGGTGTTTTCTATATCCTAGGTCAATTATTCGTTAATTCATTACAGTTGATCATTGTCCCAATGGTTTTTACTTCAATTGCGATGGCTATTTGTCGTGTGACAGATACAAAGAAATTAGGTAGAATTTCAGGTAAAACAATTAGCTGGTTTATGTTTACAACTTCATTGGCTTTATTGATTGCAGGTACAATCGGTATTTTTGTTTATAATGCCGGTGGTTTTGAAGTGGTTGTGGAAGGTGTAGGTCAAGCAACCGGTTCGACAGGTTCAAATCCTTTGAATGTATTCTTAGGCATTATACCAAACAATATTGTATCTGTTTTCGGTAACAACGGTAAGGTTTTATCAATCGTTTTCTTAGCCGTAGTTACAGGTTTGGCGATGAACACCTTAGGCGGACGTATTGAAATCGTTAAGAAATTATTACAAGAAGTCAATGATATTGTGGTAACTTTCTTAAGTTTTGTCATTAACAAATTCGGTCCAATCGCTATCTTCGTCTTAATTACAAGAACATTTGCGATTTATGGAATTGAACATTTGCGTCCGGCATTTACATATGTTATTACGACGACGCTTGTTTTATTTGCTTTCTTGTTATTAGGTTATCCGACTTTAATGGCAGCTGTAACACACTTAAATCCTATTAAATACTTAAAGAAAATCGCAAAGGTTGCCGTATTTGGTTTTTCTACATCTTCAAGTGCTGCAACTTTACCGTTAAATCAAAAAACAGTGACAGAAGAATTAGGGGTTAGTGATGAAATTGCTTCATTTGTTTTACCGATGGGTATGACTATCAATATGGACGGAACAGCGATTATGCAAACCATTGCCGCCATTTTCGTGGCTTCATGTGGTGGATATGAAGTTACTTTCGGTTCTGTCATCGTCATCGCTTTATTAGCCTTGGTGGCTTCTATCGGAACACCTGCAGCACCTGGTGCCGGAGCGGTTATCTTATTTACAATTCTTTCCGGTATGGGTTATGTCAATGAAGGTGCTTTGATGGCTTACTCACTTATTTTAGCTATCAATCGCCCAATTGAAATGTTAGTGACTTCTTTAAATGTTGTGGGAGATAGCACAACGGCTTTATATGTAGCTAAATCAGAAGGTATGTTAAATGAGGAAATCTTTAATCAAGATTAAAAATCTAAATCTTCCATCATGCCTTGATTTTGCAAGATTTATCACTTATTAAATATCAAAATTTAGATAAATTCCTTTGTTTTTGCACTTATGAGCTGAAACAAGGGATTTTTTTGCCTTTGATTTTGTCCTTATCACTGTTCAAGACAAAAGAAGCATTGTGTAAAATCATTTAAAGCGATAAGATGAGGTAATTGGAATAAATTTGTTGTTCATAAGTATGCTTGTATAGAGCGAATAATTAGAGGAAATGTGTAAATTGACATCTATAATTTTTAAAAATAGAAAATAATTAGTTAATTAACTAATTGACATTTATTTTTTAAAAACGTATAATATAAAATATAGTTAATTGATTAACTATTAGAGGAGGACATCATGGAGCATCGTCATATTTTTTGGAAGTTAGGATTTGCAAAACATTTGCATAGAAAACGTATTGAGGCAATTATCAATGAGTTAGGATTATTTGATGGTCAATTTCCGATTTTAGATGTCTTAGATGAGCTTGGTACGGCTTCACAAAAGGAAGTTGCCAATAAGTTACACGTCAGTGCCGCTTCTATGACCAATAGTGTTAAACGCTTAGAAAAAAACGGATATTTGACTTGTATTGTGAGCAGTAAAGACAGACGCTCGCACCAACTGAGTTTAACTGAAAAAGGTAAAGAAGCCCGCAGATTTTGTGTGGAACATTTTGACCAATCCGATCATGCGATTATGAAAGATATCGCCCAAAATGAATTGGAAATTTTTGAGAAGGTGTTAGATAACATCATTGAAAAGTTAAAAGAATTTGAGAAGGGGGAATAAGATGATTAGAAAATTAAAACCTTACCTTAAAGGTTATGGGAAATATGCCTTGCTTTGTTGTTTATGTATGATTGGTGAGGCTGTTTTAGAATTATGTATGCCATTTTTAATGGCTAAGATTGTTGATGTGGGTATTCCTAATAATGATTTAGATTATGTTATTCAAATGGGAATGTTGATGATTGGCATTGCCGTTATCTCACTTTGTTGTGGGGCTGGGGCTTCATGGCTTTCAGCAAAGGCAAGTATGGGGTTTGGTTCACAGTTAAGGAAAGGGGTATTTGATAAAATTCAGCAATTTTCCTTTGCGAATATCGACCATTTCAGTACAGCTTCTTTGGTAACACGTACAACCACAGATATCAGCAACATTCAAAATATGTTTATGATGTTGAATAAAATGGCATTAAGATCACCGGTGATGCTAGTGTTTGCTATTTTTATGGCTAGTATGATTAACAGTCAATTAGTCACTGTCTTTTTATGTGTTGTACCTGTTTTAGCTATCGCTTTATTTATGATTGTTAAGATGGCTTTCCCACGGTTTGAAGCCATGCTGGCAAAATACGATGCGTTAAATCATTCTATTCAGGAGAATTTGATTTCTATTCGCGTTGTCAAAGCGTTTGTGCGGGCTAAACATGAGAAAGAAAAATTCTCTGAATCCAATGATGGTTTGATGAAGGCTAGTATTGCAGCCGAAAAGATTGTAATTTTTAATATGCCAATCATGCAATTAGCAACTTATTTTTGTATTATCGCTATTTTATGGTTTGGGGGTAACTTGGTTATTGAAGGCTCCATGCTTACAGGAGAATTGATGAGTTTCATCACTTATATCACACAGATTTTAATGGCATTGATGATGCTATCTATGATTTTTGTAAATGTTTTAATTTCAAGTGCCTCTATAACACGTGTCATTGAAGTTTTAGATGAAACAGTTGATATTTTAGATGGACCTCACCCGGAATATCAGTTAGAAGATGGCTCAATCGTATTTAAAAATGTAGGTTTCGGATATAAAAAAGATACCGATGATCGCGTATTGAAAAATATTGATTTAACGATTCAATCAGGCGAGATGATTGGTATTATCGGAGGAACCGGTTCAAGTAAAACTTCATTAGTTCAATTGATTGCAAGACTATACGATGTTAATGAGGGGGAAATCATTGTCGGTGGACACAATGTCAAAGATTATGATTTAAAGACCTTAAGAGATGGCGTTTCGATGGTTTTACAGAAGAATGTCCTATTTTCAGGAAGTATTGAGGAGAATTTGCGTTGGGGTGATGCCAAGGCTTCCTTTGAAGAAATCGAAGAAGCGTGTCGTCAAGCTTGTGCTGATGAGTTTATCCAAGATTTACCGGGTCAATATCAAATGGATTTAGGGCAAGGCGGTGTTAATGTGTCCGGGGGACAAAAGCAGCGTTTAACGATTGCCAGAGCTTTATTGAAAAAGCCTAAAATTATTATTTTAGATGACTCAACCTCAGCTGTCGATACAGCTACCGATGCTAAAATTCGTCAGGCTTTCAAAGAAAATCTATCAGAAACAACAACTTTAATTATTGCTCAGCGTATTTCGTCAATTGAATCAGCCGATCGCATCGTAGTGATGGATAATGGCATGATCAATGCCGTTGGAACGCATGAGGAACTTTTGGCAAATAATCCAATTTATCAGGAAGTTTACTATTCACAAAATAAAGGAGGGATTGAGCAATGAGAATGAAAGGTCGAGCTAAACCAAGTAATCCACTGAAAACCTTAGGGCGTTTGTTTAATTATTTAGCCCAAGATAAAATGACTTTAATTTTAGTGGCTGTCTTTGTCTTGTTTTCAAGTGGTGCTAATATTTTTGGTAACTATTTATTAAAGCCTATTATTAATGACCATATCGCTCCTTGGATTGGTAAAAATCCGACACTTGAACAACTATCTGGATTAATTGGAATGTTAGCGTTAATGGGAGGCGTTTATTTGACGGGGGCTTTATGTACGTATATTTATCAGCGTAAAATGATGATGGTTTCTAATCGTACTTTAAATCGCATTCGTCGTGATTTATTTCATCATATGCAGGATTTGCCAATTGCTTATTTTGATAAACATACACATGGTGAATTGATGAGTCATTATACCAGTGATGTTGATACCATTCGTGAAACTTTATCCAATGGTTTTACACAGCTGATTTCTTCGACAACATCAATTATCGGTACTTTTGCTATGATGTTTATCTTAAGTCCTAAACTTTGTTTATATATTGTCATCATGATGGTTATTATGCTTACAACAGTTAAATTTGTCGGTAAGCGAAGTGGGGCTTATTTTAAGAAACAGCAACAAGCTATGGGGAATTTGAATGGTTATATTGAGGAAATGATTGAAGGACAAAAGGTCATTAAAGTTTTCTCACATGAACCTAAAGTCATCGAAGATTTCGATGAGAGAAATATCCAATTAAGAGAAGTGGCAACACGCGCTAATACTTTCGCTAGTATTTTGGGTCCATTAATGAATAATTTATCCTATATAACGTATGCCTTAATTGCAGCTGCCGGGGGTATGGAAGTTATTTCCGGTGCGATGGATATCGGTTCAATTGCTTCATTTCTACAATATACAAGAAGTTTTTCTAATCCGATCAGTCAAATTTCTCAACAGTTCAATTCCATTTTAGCGGCACTAGCAGGGGCTGAACGTATTTTTGCTGTTATTGATGAAGAAACTGAGGTCGATGAAGGTTTTGTAACCTTGTGTAGTGTTAAAGAAGAAAATGGTCAATTGGTAGAATCTCAAGAACAGACAGGCAGATGGGCATGGCGTCATCTACGTGCTAATGGTGAGGTGGAATTAGTGGCTATGAAAGGTGATGTCAGATTCCATGATGTAGATTTCAGTTATGAAAAAGGACACCCGATTTTAAAGAAGATCAATTTGTTTGCTAAGCCGGGTCAAAAAATTGCTTTTGTCGGTTCAACGGGGGCGGGAAAAACCACGATTACTAATTTGATTAACCGTTTTTATGATATTGAAGCCGGACAAATTACGTATGATGGCATAGATATTAAACTTATTAAAAAAGATGACTTAAGACGTTCTTTAGCCGAGGTTTTACAAGATACGCACCTATTTACAGGAACAGTCATGGAAAATGTTCGTTACGGTAAATTAGATGCGACTGATGAAGAAGTCATTGAAGCTTGTCAGTTAGCGAATGCCGATCAGTTTATTCGTCATTTGCCTCAAGGCTATCAAACAATTTTAACTTCTGATGGTTCTAACTTATCCCAAGGACAGCGTCAGCTTTTAGCGATTGCCCGTGCTGCAGTGGCAAATCCGCCGGTTTTGATTTTAGATGAAGCCACAAGCTCGATTGATACAAGAACCGAAGCTTTAATTGATAAAGGAATGGATACGCTAATGGCAGGGCGAACAGTATTTGTCATTGCTCATCGCCTTTCAACTGTTAGAAATGCTGATGCGATTATGGTATTGGAAAAAGGCGAAATTATCGAGCGTGGTAACCATGAAGAATTATTAGCTCAAAAAGGTCGTTATTATCAATTATATACAGGGCAGTTTGAACTTGAATAAAAAAGGAAGCACTTAGGCTAGACTAGGTGCTTTTTGATTACAGAGCAAACTTAAACTGGTTTTTGTTGGGGTAAAGGTTGCATAATAGTTTAGTTTGTGTAATGATAAAAAAGAAAGGGGAGAGGCAGTATGGAAGTGGTTGTAAAAACATTTAAGGAATTGAGTATTGAGGAATTATATGAAATTTATTATTGGCGGACAGCTATTTTTGTGGTTGAACAAAACTGTCCTTATCAGGATATAGATGAATACGATAAAAAAGCCTATCATGTCTATTTAAAAGACGAACAAGGCATACAAGCCTATTTACGTGTAATTGAACCGGGGGCAAAATTTGCGGAAGCTTCGCTAGGACGAGTTATTTCAAGACGAAGAAGACAAGGGTTAGGGTTGCAGTTAGTTTTAAAAGGGATTGAAGTAGCGCAAAAGAAATATCATGCTCGTGCTATTAGAATTGAAGCCCAAGTTTATGCGAAGGGTCTATATGAAAAAGCCGGTTTTACACAAGTTTCCGATATATTTTTAGAAGATGATCAACCCCATATTCAAATGCTTTGGAAAGATAATTAGAGATAGTTGATGAAAATTTACACTTGATAGGCTAAGCTGATGTAAATCAAGTAGGGGATTTAGAAAAACATTTGTCAAAGGAAAGTTAATCTCTTATTTATGAAAGCGATTAACTTTCTTGATTTTCTTATTGAAGAAGGAAGTCGGATTTGTTAGAATGAATGTATATGAGGAGGAAATAGTTATGAGTAAAATTGTATTTTTAGATGTTGATGGTACATTGATTGATTATGAAGCTAAACTTCCTGCTTCTGCCGCTAAAGCTGTTGACCAAGCTAGAGCCAATGGACATAAGGTTTATATTTGTACAGGTTGTTCCAAAGCTGAAATCGAACAGCGTCACCTTTGTGATTTAGACGGCATGATTGGTGGCAATGGAGCTTATGTAGAAGATAATGGGCAAGTTGTTATGCATCAAGGGTTATCTAAAGAAGATGTTAAACATATTGTCGATTGGTGTAATGAAAGACATTTAGGCTTTTATTTAGAAGCTAATAGCGGTATGTATTGCAATGACTATATGCTTGAACAAGGTCCTATGACCATGATTAAATACGCTCAAGGTAAAGGCGCTGATTTAGAAGCTGCCAAAGCTTCCGCAAGTGGTTTTGTGAATGGCTTTATCCATTTACAAGGTGAAGATTTGTATCGAGATGATGTCAATAAAATCAGCTTTATCTTAAGCTCTTATCAAGATCATTTAGATTCTAAAATAGAGTTCCCTGATTTAATCGCTAATACTTGGGGCGGTAAAGGTGAAGTAGCTTTATTTGGCGATTTAGGACCTACAGGTATTACTAAACGCCATGCCATCGAGGTTTTATTAGACTACTTAAAGGCTGATGCTAAAGACACGATTTCTTTTGGTGATGCGAAAATCGACTTATCCATGTTTGAATGCTGTGCTTTTAATGTTGCCATGGGGAATGGCGGACCTGAAATTAAAGAAGCGGCTGATTATATTACCACAGATGTTAATGATGATGGATTATATAATGCTTTTAAGTATTTGAAATTGATTTAAATAAAAATATTATGAAGAAAGCAAAACATTACGTTTGCTTTCTTTTTTCAAAGGAGAGGTGAAACATGAAAAAACAGTTTGAAGATTATATCAAAATTTTAGAAACCCATAAATTTCAAGAAACATATCGTCATCTAATCCGTTTAATGACAAGATTAAAAGCGAATTTCCCTCAAGAATATCTAACCGGACAACTTTCTTTAGGCTACTTAGACTACACCTATTTTCCTTTTCAAAATGCCTATTTAAAAGAACGTCAGTTACGTTTTGGTTTGGTTTTAAACCATCGCAAGCTGCAAATAGAGTTATGGCTGATGGGACGCAATCAACAAGTATATCAGCGCTATTGGCAATTTTTTCAATATAGTACCTATAATCAAAACAAACCTAAACCCCGATATGCCCTTTTAGAAGCCAAACTCATGGCAATAGATGAGTTATTAGATGAACAAAAACTATTGCAAATGACTGTGGCATTAGCTTCTGATATTGAGAAACAGTTAGCTTTATATGTGGATAATTTCATGACATTTCCTTTAGTTATTCAATCAAAAATTGCCTTTAAGCCGTATAGTGTTGATGAAATCGGAATGTCTAAGGCTAAAATTATCGTATTTGAGGATATGGTTTTAAAGATAAGTCAAGATGACCAAGAAGCAAGGCGAGAATATGAGATGTTAATATGGCTTAAAGATCACTTGCCTGTACCAAAAGTATTAGCTTTTGAAGTTCAAGATGATAGGTGTTATTTATTGATGGAAAAAGCTAAAGGGGAAATAGCGTGCAGCGATGAATTGATGCGACAGCCCAAGCGCTTAACTCAAATTCTTGCTGCTAGTTTGAAACAAATGTGGCAAGTAGATATAACCAACTGTCCTTACACTCATACCTTGAAGGAGCATTTGGCAGCTGCGACTTATCAGGTTGAAAATCAGCTTTATGATTTAGATAATGTTGAGCCGGAAACGTTTGGAGAAAATGGCTTTGAAAATCCCGAAGCATTGCTTGAATGGCTCAAAGTCCCCGGTTTTGAAGAGGATTTAGTTTTTTCTCACGGTGATTTTTGCTTACCTAATATCTTTATCCAAGATGGAAAGCTGAGTAGTTTAATTGATTTAGGGCAAGCAGGGATAGCAGATAAATATCAAGATATTGCTCTATGTTATCGAAGTTTAAGCCATAATTTCAGTGGTAAATATACCGAAGTCAGTTATCCTGATTTTGATGCTATGGCACTTTTTGAGGCGTTAGGGATAGAACCTGATATGAAAAAGTTGAAATACTATATATTATTAGATGAATTGTTTTAAATACAAGGGACTTAAATAATAGATGTATTCTATTTTTAAACATGATATAATGATTAAAGTTAAAATAAAAGGAGAGCATAAAATGACATATGATGAGATTTTAGTTGAAGCTAGAAAAAATATCGGAAAATATTGCAAGGCTTGTCCTGAATGTAATGGTAGAGCTTGTCGTAACCAAATGCCAGGACCCGGCGCTAAAGGAATTGGCGATACAGCAATTCGTAATTATGAAAAATGGAAAGAAATCAGAATCCAAATGGATACCTTATGCGAGAATAAGGAAGTGTGTACGGATTTTGAAATCTTCGGAAAACAATTTAAAGCGCCTATTTTTGCCGGTCCGGTTGGGGCTGTTAATTTGCACTATGGGGATTTATATAACGATATGTCTTATAATGATATTTTAGTATCTGCCTGTGCGAATTACGGTATTGTCGCATTTACCGGAGATGGTGTTAATCCTGAGGTGATGAAGTCTGCGACCCAAGCTATTCAAAAACAAAACGGGTTAGGTGTACCGACAATTAAACCATGGAATTATGAAACTGTCTGTGAGAAAATGGCACTAGCCAAACAAGCGAATGCTTTTGCGGTTGCGATGGATATTGATGCAGCAGGACTTCCGTTCTTAAAAAATCTGATGCCCCCTGCCGGTAGTAAATCAGTGGCAGAATTAAAGGAAATTATTACCGCTTGTCCGACACCGTTTATTGTAAAAGGTATTATGAGTGTTAAAGGTGCTTTAAAGGCAAGGGAAGCCGGAGCAAGTGCGATTGTTGTTTCAAATCATGGTGGACGAGTTTTAGACCAATGTCCAAGCACTGCTGAGGTATTGAAAGATATCGTCGAAGCTGTCGGTAAAGATATGAAAATCTTTGTTGATGGTGGCATTCGTTGTGGGACGGATATTTTTAAAGCATTAGCTTTAGGTGCAGATGCAGTCATTATTGCCAGACCATTTGTTACAGCAGTCTATGGTGGTGGATATGAAGGGGTAGGCATCTATGTCGATAAGCTTGTTTCGGAGTTAAAAGATACGATGGCGATGTGCGGTGCTCATTCACTAGATGAAATTACATCAGATATGATTTTTGGAAATAAATAAATGTAAAAAGGACTTTGAATGTTAGCTGTATTTAAGCTAATGTCAAAGCCTTTTTTGATGAAATATTTGATTTATAAAGCTAATTATAAAACTGCTTATTTGAATAGATGGCTCATGCTGTAAGGACAGCCACAATAATCTTGGCGATACATCTTGTATATTTCACAAAGATCAATAGATAAATCAATCCCTTTATTCTTTTTGAAATCTGAACAGAAATACTTAACATCAGGATAATCTTTTTGGATTTTAAGACCAATCTCATTGATGACCTGTGAATTTTTCAAACGGCTTAAAGTAAGAACAGTTGCACAATAATCATAATGATGCTCATGAGCATATTGCATGGCTTCTTGAATCCGCATGGCATAGCAAAGACGACAACGCTCTTGACCTTCACGGTCGCTTTTCCTTTTGTTTGCCCAAGCCAAAAAGCGTTTGGGTTCATATCTAGCTTCGACTAACTGAATATTTGCCTGATAATCATGATTAAATTGCGGTAGGAAAGCCTTCAATTCTTGAAGTCTTCGCGCATATTCGGTTTGAGGAAAGATATTGGAATTTGTATAGTAAATGGTAATATCAAAATAATCGTATAGTTGAACAAGCACACTTGAAGCACATGGACCACAGCAAGCATGAAGTAAAAGCTTAGGCTTTTGGGCTAATTTGCCAATAGCATACAATTCTCTTAAAGAGGCATCATAGGTATTTTGCGGTCTTTTCATTATTCAATCAACATACTATCGCCAAATGAAAAGAAGCGATATTTTTCTTCTACGGCGTGATGATAAGCCTTGAAAATTAAATCTTTACCCGCTAATGAACTCACCAACATAATCAAGGTTGATTTAGGCAAGTGGAAATTTGTAATCAGGGCATCAACTGCTTTCCATTCATAACCCGGATAAATGAAAATATTTGTGTTTTCTTTGGTTGCCTTGAAACAGTTATATTTATTGTAGACTGACTCTAAAACACGTGTTGAAGTTGTTCCTACACTAATGATGCGCTGATGATTTGCCTTTGCCTGATTGAGAATTTGAGCCGCTTCTTCACTCATCTCATAGTATTCGCTATGCATCGTATGATTTAGGACATCATCGGTTTTGACCGGACGGAATGTTCCTAAACCGACATGAAGGGTAACATCGACAATTTTAACGCCTTTAGCGATGACTTTTTCATTGATTTGAGGTGTGAAGTGAAGTCCGGCTGTTGGGGCTGCGGCACTGCCTTCGATTTTAGCGTAAACTGTATTGTAGCGATTAGGCTCGCTCAACTTTTCCTTAATGTAAGGTGGTAAAGGCATTGTACCTAATTGGTCTAGGACTTCATAGAAAATCCCCTCATAAAGCATTTCAAAAATACGAATGCCTTCGTCCTTGACTTTAATACATTTAGCTTGCAGTTGTCCGTCACCGAAACTGATTAACGTATCGACTTTGACGATTTTGGCATTACCGACTAGACACTCCCAAACATTGTTACCTAAATCCTTCAATAATAAGACTTCCACATGACCATTGGTTGCTGTTTTTGTACCATATAAACGAGCCGGAATCACTTTGGTGTTGTTTCTGACTAAAACATCGCCTTCATGAAGATAATCGACGATATCATAAAAGTGCTTATCTTCAATCGTTTGTTTTTGGCGATTAACGACCATTAAACGTGAGTGATCGCGTTTTTCTAATGGCGTTTGAGCGATCAATGCTTCCGGTAAATCAAAATCAAATTCACTTAATTTCATTTCTAAAACGCCCTTTCATAAACATCTCGACCATATAATTCTAAATATTCTTCTTTAAAATCCGCTAAGCGATCTTCACGGATAGCTTGACGAATATCTTCTGCCAATTTTAATAAGAAACGCACATTGTGAATAGACAATAAACGTTTGCCAAATAATTCATCTGTTTTGTGCAAATGTCTTAAATAAGCTTTCGTATAGTTTCTACACGTATAGCAATCACAACGATCATCTAAAGGGGTGAAATCTTCTTTGTATTTTTCGTTATTGATATTGATACGTCCATGGCTTGTCATCAAAGCCCCATGTCTTGCGACACGTGTAGGTAAAACACAGTCAAACATATCAATGCCTCGCATCGCACATTCTATTAAGTCAATCGGATTACCGACACCCATCAAATATCGTGGTTTATCCTCAGGCAACCATTTGATAGCATCTTCTACCATTTTATACATGACATCTTTAGGTTCACCGACACTTGTTCCACCGATAGAGTAGCCGGGAAAATCCATTTCAACTAACGCTTTAGCACATTGTTCTCTCAAGTCCTCAAAAGCTCCGCCTTGCACGATGCCAAATAGAGCCTGTTTATCTGTATTTTTGTGAGCTTCTTTCCCACGCTTAGCCCAACGAATCGTGCGTTCAACACTGTTTTTCATATATTCGTGGGTACAAGGGTAGGGAGCACATTCATCTAGGCTCATAATCATATCTGCCCCAAGCTTGTTTTGAATATCAATGGCTTTTTCAGGGGAAAGGAAAAGATTACTGCCATCTAAAATACTTTTGAAGTAAACCCCTTCTTCCTCAATTTTTCTAGTTTTACCTAATGAAAAAACTTGGAAGCCACCGCTATCTGTCAACATCGGACCTTTGTAGTTCATAAATTGATGTAAACCACCGGCTTTCGCTACGATATCTTCGCCGGGTCTTAACCATAAATGGTAAGTGTTACTTAAAATTACTTGGGATTTCATTGCGTATAATTCTTCAGGACTGATCCCTTTAACTGTTGCCAGTGTTCCGACAGGCATAAACATCGGTGTTTCCACATCACCATGTGGGGTATGTAGGATTCCGTAACGTGCGCCTGTCTGTTTACATATATGTTTTAGTTCATACCAAATAGCACTCATAAATTCATCTCCTTCTTGTCCAATAAAAAAACTGCGGATGCAGTTTAATCCTTGAAGTATGGTGACGTCTTGGATACGTTAAAACGGCTGTTGATACCATCTTTAGCTGTTTTCATTTCAAATCCTGCTTTGACCATAGCTCCTTTAATTTGACCGTTTGTGACATAGAAACCATCTTCTAATGAGCTGAAAGTTTGTTTAATATCATAAGAAGTAATCTGAGTATTGATTGTCTTAACGGCATTAAAATTGGCTTTGCACCAATTCACTAAGATTTCTTGTTTTTCATTTGATAATGCTTCAAAATGACTTTCCTGATTGGCACGTGCCAAATTTTCATTTTTAGCTAGACATTGTGTTGTCTGACTCATTATATCACTCCTCTTTATTTATAACGACCTCTATTATATAGAAAAAAAGCACTAAAATAAAGCACTTTTTATCTTTTTTTATTTTTTTAAGCAAAATGCTTTCTAATTCTTAACAAATAGTTTAAAATAAGGTTGTAAAATTAAAAGGAGGAAATTAACAATGGCTAAATTTGTATGTAATGTCTGTGGTTATGTTCATGAAGGTGACAGCGCACCTGAACAATGCCCGGTTTGTAAAGTAGGAGCAGATAAATTCACTAAACAGGATGAAGAAATGTCATGGGCTGCTGAACACGTTGTAGGTGTTGCTCAAGGTGTTTCTGAAGATATCATCGCTGATTTACGTGCGAACTTCGAAGGTGAATGCACAGAAGTTGGTATGTATCTTGCAATGGCACGTGTTGCTCATCGTGAAGGATACCCAGAAGTTGGTATGTATTATGAAAAAGCAGCTTGGGAAGAAGCTGAACATGCTGCAAAATTTGCTGAATTATTAGGAGAAGTTGTTACTGATTCTACTAAGAAAAACTTAGAATTACGTGTAGCTGCTGAAAACGGAGCAACTGCAGGTAAAACTGACTTAGCTAAACGTGCTAAAGCTGCTAACTTAGATGCTATCCATGATACAGTTCATGAAATGGCTAGAGATGAAGCTAGACATGGTAAAGCTTTTGCCGGATTATTAGCTAGATACTTCGGTAAATAATAGGCTGAATCTAAAGATGTGTCGCAAGATACATCTTTTTTTAAAAATAAAAGGTATTAGGCTAAGAAATGAGGTAAGACTATGAAAAGAAAAGTAGAAATTTGTTGTGGAAGTTATGAAGATTGCTTATGTGCAGCTCGTGGCAAAGCCGATCGGGTCGAATTAAACAGCGCTTTGCATTTAGGAGGGTTAACGCCTTCTATCGGGACTTTGAAATTAGTTAAAGAAGAAATTGCTTTACCTGTTATTTGTATGGTAAGACCACGTGGAGCTGGATTTCATTATACAGATGCGGAGGTTAAAGTGATGTTTGAAGATGCCAAAGCTTTGTTAGATGCCAAAGCTGACGGCTTGGCTTTTGGTTTTCTATTTGAAGATGGTAGTATTGATGTAGAGAAAAACAAGCGTATGGTTGATTTAATTCACAGCTATCATAAAGAAGCGGTTTTCCATCGTGCTTTTGATTGTGCGAAAGATCCTTTTGAAGCGATGGAAGCTTTAATTGCAATGGGGGTTGATCGTGTTTTAACCTCAGGTTTGGAAGCGAAAGCGTATGATGGTAGAGCTTTGATTAAACAATTACAAGAAAAATACGGACAACAAATTGAAATTTTAGCCGGTAGTGGTGTCAACGCTTCTAATGCGAAAGCGTTAATGGACGAAACAGGCATTCAACAAGTCCATTCATCTTGTAAAGCATGGGTTAAAGATCCGACAACCAATGTCAATCCGGGCGTAACTTATGCGTATGCCTCAAACGATTTGGCATTATGTTATGATGTGGTAAGTGAAGATTTAGTTAAGCAGATCGTTGCGAGTATTTAGCCGTTCCCAAAGGAACGGTTTTTCATAGATTAGAAAGAAAGGAGGGAGCAATCATGCGTATAGTGATGATTATAGGTGCCATAAGTGTCATATATGATTTATTTTTAAGACTTGTGAATCGGCATGTTGCTTTTTCATCGTTCTTTCTAGTCATAGGCTTAGGCTTGATGGGTTTAGGGATCAGTGAATATTATTTCCATCTGCCTATTTTCACCATGTTGCCTATTCAAATAAAAATATTGCTAGGTATAATGGTTATGGGGTTTAGTTTCAGTTTTATTGCCTTCATCTTGAAATGTAGCTTATGTTCAAAGCGAAAATATAATCATGATTTTGAAGTCATTGTCGTATTTGGGGCAGGTTTATTTCAAGATGTCATCAGCCGTTCTTTAAAGGTTCGTTTAGATAAGGCTTACCAATTAGCCAAACAGTGTCCTTTGGCTATCATTATTGTGACAGGTGGGCAAGGTAAAAATGAAACCGTGAGCGAGGCTTTGGCGATGGCTGACTATTTGAGACAAAAAGGAATTGCAGGCGAGAGGATTATTTTAGAAGACCAATCGACAACAAGTTATGAAAATTTGGTTTATGCCTTAAAAAAATATGATTTTAGGCAACAAAAAACAGCTTTGGTTTCTAATCAATTCCACCTTTACCGCATTGAAAAGTTAGCCAAGAAACTAGGTATTCAAGGCGTTGGGGTGAGTGGTTATTTACATTCAGTTGCCTTGCCGGTATTTTATACAAGAGAATACTTTGCCTTACTTAAAGCTTATTTAACTAGGAAAATATAAAAAAGACGGTGCTTGTCATTAGAAATGAATGACAAATTGCATACCGTCTTTTTTTGGTGTTTCTTCAAAGTCAACATAGAAGCCCATTTTCTTGACATAATCAAAAGCGGTTCTAAGATGGGCATCTTCTTTTTGAACTTGGGAAATACTAGCGGGAGTTAAGCAAGCCCCTTGGTAAGAAATATGAATATCGTAATTATTTTGAATGATTAGAATATTGGATTGTGAATCACATTGAAGTAAGATAAAAGCCATGATTTCTTCAAAAAACTTTTTAAATAATAATTCTTTAATTGTCGCTTTAAATGATGTTTTGAAATTAAATTGGAAACCGACACGTTTCTTTAAAGATAGTAATTCGTAAGATGCAGTTAATTGTTTGAGGTATTTTTCAATATCGACTGTCTTCATTGCCGTATCAGAAGTACCTAAGCTGACATCTTGATTCAGTGAGGTTTGTAAATCTTCTAATTTCACTTTAGCATCAATTAAGTAAAGATAATGATTGCGATACTTTCCTTCATCTAAAGCCATCTTAGACAACATATCAATGACTTCATCTAATGCTAAGCTTGTCTTTTGACCTTGTTGTTTTAAAAGTTGAAGCAAATGATTTTCCATCACTGATTTATCATCAACTTGACGTTTTAAGGCATCAATAGACATTCTGATTTGTTCGTATAATGTATTGATATTTTTATAAAGGGCATCTTGTTTTTTATTGCCTGATTTAATAGGTAGATAAGCTTGGTCGCTTAATGACAACATATCAGAGGTTGCTTTATACAACTTGTCATAATCGCCTTGAGGTGAGTCTTTGTATAAAAATTGTAATAGACAAACTAAACAAATCAAAATCAAGGCAGAAACCGGTAAGACAACCATTTGAACACGATTCAAGTCAACAACTGAATTATTGGCATATTGAATGGTTAAGTTCATAGCTTTGCCATTATAGGATTGATAGCTAAGGTTTGTTTCAATGTCACCAATTGATGAAATAGTTGGGGTAGCATACTGAATGCTTTCTCCTTGAATTTGCAGATAAGCATTATTTTCAATGGCATATCTTGTTATCAACATTTCTGTATCACTATCTGTGGTTAAAGCTTCTAACAGCTCTTTTTCTCTTGTTTCATATTTTTTAGTCAGCACTTTATTGTAAATCGGTGGGGTTACAAGATAGACAAAAGCGAAAACTAAAAAGATAGCAGCACATAAAAGCAACGTTGAGCTTGTTTGTTTTTTGTTTCTCATGTTGTATCTCCTCATTTCTATATTTAAAAATATACCATTTTTCTATCTTTTTAACAAGTTTCTTTTGTAAATAAATGGTAGTAACTGCTATAATAAATGAAAGGAGATGAGTTTATGAGAGTAAGCATTGATAAAGAGGCATTTTTAATTGACGGAAAGAGGACAAAAATTATTTCGGGAGCTATTCATTACTTTCGTGTCGTACCGGAATACTGGTATGATCGTTTGGCAAAATTAAAGGCTTGTGGGTTTAATACAGTTGAAACCTATATGCCTTGGAATCTTCATGAAGCCAAGGAAGGACATTTTGATTTTACAGGAATTTTAGACATTGAGAAATTTATTGAGATAGCTGAGAGCTTAGATTTATATGTGATTGTAAGACCGGGACCTTACATTTGTGCTGAATGGGATTTTGGGGGCTTACCTAGTTGGCTGTTAGCAAAAGATAATATCAAATTGCGTGTGAACGATGCTTTATTTTTAGATTGTGTACGACGTTATTTTCATGAAGTATTTGCCCATTTAAAAGGACATTTAATTGAAAATGGCGGAAACATTATTATGATGCAAGTTGAAAATGAATATGGCAGTTACGGTATGGACCATGCCTATATGCAAAGTGTTGCCGATATTTATCAAGAAGAACAAATGCCTGTCTTTTTATTTACCAGTGATGGTGATGATGAAAGTATGTTGAACGGGGGCGGAGTACCGCATATTTTTAAAGTCGTTAATTTTGGCAGTGATACGCCAAGAAACTTTAAGAATTTAAGAAAGGTTCAGCCTGAAGGTCCTTTGATGTGCGGTGAGTTTTGGAATGGTTGGTTTGACCATTGGGGTGAAGAACACCATGTCCGTGATGCCGATGACACAGCTTCTGAATTTGCAACGCTCTTAGATATGGGAGGCAATGTTAATTTCTATATGTTCCATGGCGGAACAAACTTTAATTTCTGGAATGGGGCAAATTATTATGATAAGTATGCACCTACAGTAACTAGTTATGATTATCATTGCTTATTATCGGAAAACGGTGATAGAACCCCTAAATACTATGCTTGTCAAAAAGTTTTGAAAGATAGAGGTTTTACTATTCCGCAAATTGAAGTTCAAGAAAATCCAAGATACAGCTATGGGAAAGTTCAAATGACAAGTTATGCACCATTATTTGAGCAATTAGACGCTTTTGCTTCGAATATTGTTAAACGCCCATATGTGTTGCCAATGGAAAAACTAGGTCAAGCCTTTGGATTTGTTTTATATCGAACACAGTTAAAAGGGCCTTTCCAAAAGCGTCCATTGAAAATCATGGGCTTGCATGATAGAGCCTATGTTTATACTAATGGTAAAACGCAGGCTATCTATGAAAGAAGTATGGATTATCAAGAGATAGAGATTTCAGTCGCTCAAGATGAAGTCTTGACTTTAGATATTTTGGTGGAAAATATGGGACGTGTTAACTATGGACCGGAATTATATGACTATAAGGGAATTACCAAAGCTGTTTTACTAGGCTTACAAGAGGTTCATGATTGGGAAATGTACATATTGGAGATGAATGATTTTTCTAAGGTAGCATTTAAACCGGTGGAAACCACATCGCTACCGGCTTTATATGAAGGCTATTTAGAAGTTGAAGAAGCGATGGATACCTTTATTTATCTTGAGCATTTCATGAAAGGTAATGTGTTTATCAACGGATTTAATATCGGACGTTACTTTCAAAGAGGACCTCAAAAATCCTTATATGTACCGGCGCCATTGTTAAAGAAGGGAAAGAATATCATTCAAGTTTTCAGTTTGGAAGGTAGTAGCAATGCCTATGTGGAATTTAAAGATGTAGCTGATTTAGGGTAAAGAAAAGAGCTATCGGTTAATCGATAGCTCTTTTAAGAACGACGATAAATGAAGTTTGATGATGGCGAGAAGTGGCGAAAATCTCGCCTTCATGCATTTCGATAATACTTTTCGCAATCGCTAAACCTAGTCCAGTACCACCGGTTGTGGAAGAACGGCTAGCATCAGTCCGATAAAATTTTTCAAATAGTTTATCTAATTCTTCTCTAGTTAATTCCGGACCTTGATTGATAACTTTGACGGTTACGGAAATATCGTCATGATTTATGGAAATCTCAATCGGTGTATCTTTATCGCCATATTTAATCGCATTGGAAATCAAATTATCAAAAACTCTAGCCAACAACATACCATCACCCCAAACAAAGAGGTTTGGATTTGAAATATTGATATTAACTTCGTGTCCGCTTTGTTCAAAGACCGGATAAAATTCGTCCGCAATCATCGCAACTAATTCTGAAATATTTAAACGAGCTACCTGATGGTGAATCTGATTACCTGAGAAAGCCGCATAATCAAACAGATCGTTCATCAAGTGATTTAAACGTTTGGCTTTATCATTGACGATATTCAGATACTTTGTTTTAGTCGCTTCATCTAATGAGGGATTATCGCACAACAGTTGCAGATAGCCAATCATCGAAGTTAGGGGAGTTCTTAAATCATGGGCTACATTGGTGATTAAGTCATTTTTGGTCTTTTCTTCTTCCCGAATGGCAAGGTTAGCCAATCTTTCTTTTTCAATGCTTTTGGCTTCTTTGACTTTGTTTTGGCGCAGTTGCCTAGCCATGATATTGAGATGATGGGCAATATAGCCTAATTCATCATCTTGCTCAATCGGAATAGCGACATCAAATTCACCATTGGCAATATGATTGATGGCTGAAACGATTTTCGCAATATAGGTAAAACTCATGTCCATCAACTTACTGAAAGTGATAAACAAACTGACTAGAAAAATCAAGGTATTAAATAAAACTCTTTGATGACTGTCTAAAAATTGGTAGAAGCTTAAATAAGAGCTGATAATTAAAAGTGTAGCTGTAATAATACTAGCGATAATAATCGCAATCAAAAGGCTTAATAAAATACGATTCTTAAAATGTTTATGAGGTCTATTCATTAGTTCTCTACCTTGTAGCCAACACCCCAAACAGTTTTGATATATTCAGGGTACCTTGGATTTTTTTCGATTTTTTCACGCAGTTTACGGATATGAACCATCACTGTATTATTTGAATCATAGTATCTTTCTTTCCATACCTTTTCAAATATTTCCTCCATTGAAAAGACAATATTAGGGTGTGAGCACAATAAAACTAAAATTTCAAACTCGATAGGTGTCAAAGTGGCATTTTCGCCTCTGATAGTTACAATATGCTTTTTTTGATCGATACATAAGTCCCTAATCAGAATTAAATCCGTAGCAGTTTGGGGATTGGGATTTAAAGTTGTAAAACGGCGTAATTGTGATTTGACACGAGCCACTAATTCTAAAGGGTTAAACGGTTTAGTCATATAGTCATCTGCCCCTAAATTCAAACCGATGATTTTATCGGCATCGCTTGATTTGGCAGAAAGCATAATGATAGGAATGTTGGCTTTTTCTCTAATCATCTGGCAGGCTGCTAAGCCATTGATATTAGGCATCATGATATCTAAGATGACTAAATCAACCCCTTCAATATCTTGTTCAATCGTGGAAGCGTCATAGCGCTTAGTGACTTGATAATTTTCTGTGGTTAAATAAATTTCAATTAAGTCTGTGATTTCTTTTTCATCATCAACGACTAAAATATGTTTCTTTGTCATTTTATATCACCTCTTTTTCATTATAGCGAAATCTATCAAAAAAGTCCTAAAGAATTTGTTAAGATTTACATTTTTCTCATTTTCGCATATAATAAAGCTAATTGAAAGGTGGGCTTAAGATGAAAGTTTATCAAAAAAGTGCAGAGGAGAGTTATACTTTAGGTGTTTTTCCGACACTCGAATTATTGACACATCAGATTTCACACGTGAAAAGGGTCATTCTAAATAGTAAAGGGGAAAGAAATGACGGTATTAAAAAAATAAGGGACATTTGTGCTAAGCATCATATTGATGTAGAAGTCAATGACCGCACGATTCAGAAGTTAAGCAAAAAAGATAATTGCTATGCAATCGGTGTTTTTGAAAAATACATGGAAGCGTTAGTACCGGAAAATAACCATGTTGTTTTAGTTAATCCCGGAGATATGGGCAATCTAGGGACGATGATTAGGACTATGTTAGGTTTTGGTATTTCTGATTTAGCTATTATTCGCCCGGGAGTTGATATTTATGATCCAAAAGTGGTGCGGGCAAGTATGGGCGCTATGTTTCAGTTGCGTTTTCATTACTACGACAGCTTTGCGGACTATGCCAAAGCATTCAGCCATCACCATCATTATCCGATGATGTTAAAAGGGGCAACAAGTATTCATCAAGTAGAGAAGAAACAACCTTTCAGTGTCATTTTCGGTAATGAAAGCAGTGGGCTTCCCGATAGCTTTTTAGAAGCCGGAACGAGTGTTTTAATTAACCAAACAGATTGTATAGATTCGCTCAATCTATCGATTGCTCTAGGCATTACATTATATGAATTTACACGCTCTACCTTTGAAAAGGACATCGAACAATAAAATGAAGCATATTTAGGACAAAGAAAGCCGTAAGCATCATAGCGGTTTTCTTTTTTTATTGCTATGCTTATCTTGAGGTGAAAAAGATGAAACTGACAGTTAAGGAATTAGACGACTTTGGTTTAACTCATTTGAAAAAGGGGGTACAACTATATTTACCTTTGCCTTTTAGAAAAGATATAGATATTTTATTTAGAACTCATGGGAAAATCTATGCGATTGTTCATGAGCGATGTTTGAATGATTTTATCACTTATCATAAGGTTTTAATGTTGCTTAATCAACTTTGTCGCTATTATCATTGTCCGATTACGATTTACTGTTTGAGCTATCGTTGCGTTTGCAGTGATGAGAAAATCTATACGAGCTTTACACAAAAGCCTTGCGATTAAAAAAATAAGCAATTTCAAAAGATATTTTTTAAATCTCGGTTGATTATTTTAAAGACATGAGGTAAAATATAAAGGCAAAAAAAGAGGGATGATTATGACAAAAACAAGAACTAGATTTGCACCTAGCCCAACAGGCTATATGCATATCGGAAATTTAAGAACAGCATTATATGAATATTTAGTAGCTAAAAAGGACGGCGGCGATTTTATCTTGCGTATTGAAGATACCGACCAAACACGTTATGTCGATGGTGCAGTCGATATTATTTATGATACGCTAAAAACAGTCGGTTTAATTCATGATGAAGGTCCGGATAAACCGGGAAATTGTGGCCCTTATGTTCAATCTGAGCGTTTACCGATTTATATGGAATACGCTAAAAAATTAGTTGAACTTGGTGGCGCACATTACTGTTTTTGCGATACTGAGGAAATCGAACGTCAAAAAGAGGAAGCTAACGAAGAAGGCAAGTCTTATAAATTCAGTGATCCTTGCCGTTTCTTAAGTAAGGAAGAAGCTGAGGCAAGAGTTGCCAATGGTGAAAAATTTGTCATTAGACAAACGATTAACCCAATTGGTAAAACTGGTTTCCATGATGAAGTGTACGGTGATATCGAAGTAGATAACGATACATTAGATGAAAGTATTTTGATTAAAAGCGATGGTTATCCAACTTATAACTTCGCTAATGTCATCGACGATCATTTGATGGATATTACCCATGTTGTGCGTGGAAATGAGTATTTATCATCAACACCTAAGTACAACTTGATTTATCAATCTTACGGTTGGGAAATTCCAACTTATATCCACTGTGCACCGGTTATGAAAGATGAACAGCACAAATTATCAAAACGTAATGGTGATGCATCTTTCCAAGATTTAGTGAAAAAAGGTTATTTACCGGAAGCTATTTTAAACTATATCGCCTTATTAGGTTGGTCACCTGAAACAGAGCAAGAAATCTACTCATTAGAAGAATTAAGTCAGGTTTTCTCAGTTTCCAGAATCAATCGTGCACCTGCTATTTTCGATATTGAAAAATTAACTTGGATGAATGGTATTTATTTAAGAGAGAAATCAATTGAAGCATTTGATGCATTAGCCAAACCTTATTACAGTGATTTAAATCCGGAATTTGATCAATTAGAAATCAGTAAGATTTTACAGCCACGTGTGGCTACATTAGCTGAAATTCCTGAAATGATTGATTTCTTCAATGAAATGCCTGATTACGATATTGAATTATATGTTCATAAGAAAATGAAAACAACTTTAGAGATTGCTTTGAAAGCATTGAATTTAGCCAAAGATTTGATTGCTAATACGCAAACATGGACACAAGAAGCTATTCATGATGATTTAATGGATTTAGCTAAAGAACAAGGTATGAAAAACGGACAATTATTGTTCCCATTGCGTTTAGCTTTAACCGGTAAAAAATTCACACCGGGTGGTGCAATTGAAATTGCCCATATCTTAGGTAAAGAAAAGAGCATTGAACGTATTGAATATGGTATCAAAAAATTAGAAGATGCAGGTATTCAAGCAGCTTAACCTCCGATTCGGAGGTTTTTTTGACTTTAAAAAAGGTAAATTTGTATAGATATGGGATTTACTAGTATGATAATTGAGAGAAAGTAATTTACAACAAAAATGCGACAAGCGAAGAAGCCTAATAAAACACCTTTTACAAAATACAAGCAAATAAGCAGCTTTTTAAAAGTGGAAAAGAAATGACAATGTATATAACGGCATGATATAATGTAAATAAAGATAAAACTGAATTTGAGGAGGTATTTGTTATGAAAAAGGTTGAATTTGTAAGAGTAAGGTCTGAGTTGTGTGGATATGGATTAGGAAAGGGATCAAGGTATTCTTTTAAAAAAGCAGAAGAAATTATCAAGGAATACATTGAAAATGATTGGTCTTTTGAGGGCTATATTCCTATTGAAACACGAGGTACGGGTGATATTGAAACAATGTCCCTTATTTTTCAAAAAGAGGACTAATTATTAAATTCTAATTTATAGAACTAAGAAGCTTTATTTTGTAAATAAGAATACTACATGGATTTTACATAAAACATTATGGCAACTGCTAGTTGACACATTTCCATACTTAAATGGTGGCTATGCAACTGATAATATTGCTAAAATTACACCATAAAAGAAAGGAGTGTTAATATATGAATATGGCAGATAGAATACAACATTTAAGAAAATCGAAAGGAATATCACAAGAGGAACTTGCAGATAAAATTGGCGTTTCAAGGCAAGCTGTTTCTAAATGGGAAAGTGAACAAAGTACGCCCGATTTAGAAAAAGTAATTGTAATGAGTGATTTTTTCGGAATAACAACTGACTATATCTTAAAAGGGATTGAACCAATAACCGATAAAGAACAAAAAAGTAAGGAACTTACAGGTAGAATACTATATATATCATCAACTGCTTTTGTTGCTATTGGACTGTTTTGTGCATTTGGGGGTTGGTATGCAGAACAAACCATGGAAGCTGTTTGGGGTTCCATGATAATTCAATCCGTCGGTATTGTTGGGTATTTTGTAGCAAGAGTATTATCGGAGGAAAAAGTACCATTTTATGTTAATTGGCTTAATATAATCGGCGTTGCCTTTATGCCTATATCTATGATTACAGGATATATTTCAGCATTTGTTTTCAAACATGGGCAGATTGCACCCTATCCGATAGGAATATGCCATACTTTAATTTTTATGTTGGTATTCTTTGTGATTTTGCTTGCAAGCTATATCATTTTAAAGAAATCAACAAAATAACTTTTTCCTAAATCCTAGTTTGAACGTATCTTCCGCCCAAACTCACGTTTTTACAGTAGTGATAGTTATCTCTATATTACCATGAAAATTGAATATTATAAATGAGAAAGACAGTTGATTTCAAAAGAGGAAATGATTGTCTTTTTCTTTTGTAGAAATTTAAACACAGAAGGTCATATCTTACCAAATAGTTTATATAAACCTGAACCATGACAACGATAATCGTCAGTTATTCATAAAGACGATACTATATAGACAAAACAAAAATAAACGGTATTCGCAAATTTCCAATGAGCGATAAAATAGAAAAAGTTGTACTTTTTACTATAAAAAAGCGACCGTCAAGTCGCTAAATGATTTGGAAAATATAGAATTTAAGATAAGAAGTTTCTTCCATTGTCCATAAGATTGGGTGGTCGTGATTCTGTTGTGTGACAGATACTTGTTTAAGGGTAACTCCGGTTTCGTGACTAGCTTCACGCAACATTTTCTCGAAGTTAGCTGTTTCCATAAATCTTGAACAGCTACAAGTAATTAAATAACCGCCTTTATTTAAAAGCTTCATAGCCATCATATTGATGTTTTTATAGCCGTTATAAGCATGGTCAATCGTTCTTCTTGACTTAGTGAAAGCCGGTGGATCAAGCACAATAATATCAAATTTTCCCTTTTCGCATTCTTTCAAATAATCAAAGACATCGGCTTTGACAAAGGAAATCCGTTTTTCTAAATGATTGAGCTTGGCATTTTCATAGCCTTGATCTAAAGCCGTTTGCGAAACATCAACGGCAACGACGTGCTTTGCCTTACCGTAGGCTGCATTTAAGGCAAAACCACCGGTGTGACTGAAACAGTCTAAAACTGTTTTATTTTCAGCCATGTTCCTTAATAACATTCGATTAGATTTTTGATCAAGGAAATAGCCTGTTTTTTGTCCGTTTTCAACATCGACATTGAGATATAAGCCATTTTCACAGATGATAGTTTGAGTAGAGCAATTCGCATTTTTCCAAAAGCCTTTTTCCATAGGCAAACCTTCTTTAGAGCGAACGTTGATATCATTTCTTTCGTAAATACCTGAGATTTGTTGTCCATCTTCTTCTAGGACTTCTAATAATAAACGATAAATGTTATCTTTAATCTGTTCTAAACCGTATGAGCTGATTTGTGTAACCAAAATATCATTATAACGATCGACGGTTAATCCGGGTAGTTCATCAGCTTCACCAAAGATTAAGCGACAGTTAGTTAGATTGTTTTTATCGAGTGTTTTTCTAAAGTCATAGGCAAACTTAATTCTTTCTTTAAAGAAGTGTTCATCGATGACTTCCTTTTGATTTTTAGATAAAATACGCACCGTAATGTGACTGTTTTTGGATAGAAAACCTGTTCCCAAATAGCGTTTTGAAGGTGTGATAATATCAACTAACGCTCCGTTTTCAATTTTGTCATCTAAGGTTTGAATGTTGTTTTTATACATCCACATTTGCCCCTTATCCAACCACTTTTCACCTTCTTGGGAAATCGTGATTGTAGGATAGTTTCTAGTCATATTGTTTTACTCCTTTACAGCTCAAATTTATAGACACGCACTTGTCTTTTGCCTTCTTGATACATTTCATTATCTTCCGGAATATCGGCAATTTCAATCAATTGCCCGCCTAAATATTCGCAAGTTTTATATGAGGGAACGTTGTCTGGAACACAAGTGATATATAAGTAGTCTAACTGATGAAGCTTGGCTAATTTAAATAATAAGCGACAAGCTTTAGCGGCATAGTGATGTCCACGATAGGCTTCATTTATCTCATAACCGATATTGCCACCTATGTAAGTTTTCGCATTATGTCCGATTCTTAAATCCGTTGTGCCAATCGGCGTACCATCAACTAGACAGATTTGAAATTTATAAGCAGGTAGCCATGCTTTTTCCAAAACGGTATCAGCTGCTTTCACTAATTTTAAATAGATTTCATCATTCTTTAAAAAGTTTGTATCATAGAAAATCATATCATTTTTTAGATATTTTTGAATAGCATCCAAGACAAAGGTTTCTCGTTTGATAAAAGGATAAATCTCATTATTTTGTAAAGCTAGGTTTGTCTTGTAAGCTGTATCTAAATCAATCAATGTTAATTGATAGTCTAAGTCTTTTTCATAGTCATCTAAATTTTGAGCTTCGATTTTAAGGTCAGTCTTAGCTAGGTAATAATATGATTTTTGTTCAAAAATCTCGTTTTCACAAAGCGTACTTTTTCTTCTTTCAATCATCATACCAAAAGGTTTGATCGTTGCGGGAATAATATTGAGTCCGACTTCTTCTCTTGTTTCACGCATAAGAGCATCGCTATGACTTTCGCCTTGCTTGATGCCACCTCCGGGAAATTTATAAAAGCCTTCTTTTTGACTTTTGACTAGGGCTATTCTATTTTCAAAAAGAATAATGGCTCTTACGGCTTCACGTTGTAAGATGTTATCGGCTTTGGGGTAATTTTGGTCATCAATCATAGTTAATAGAGGTAAATTATCATTCATTCGTATCACACTCCTTTGTTTAGTTATGATTATACATTTTTTTGGGGTTGAGTACAAGATTCCTTGAGGCTTTATCTCAAAATCACCCAACTTATTTTAAAATTCTTTTTATATTTGAATTGTCATAGTTTTAGACTGATGTATGTGTGATACTTTATTGTTTGGTGTTATAAAGGCATGGGTTGAAATGGGCGTTTTAAGGGTAGACTGTTTATGACTGCAAACGATTTCTTTAACTTTTATAGTAAAAAATCGTGCCTATTTGCACACTTTGTGCTATAATTACTTTGGTTTTTTCATAAAAAAGGGAGAGGGTTATATGTCAGTTTTAGGCTTTTTATTTAATTGTGACGAACATCATCCGACATTGCCGGATAAACAATATGCGCAAGAATATAACTATTTAGTTAGCAGAGGGGTACGTGTTTTTCTATTTGATTTTTCTGAAATTCAAGAAGGCGAACAATTAAATTGGGAGCGTGCAGCTGAAAAGACCTATATCGTTTATCGTGGTTGGATGTTGAACGAGTTTCAGTACGACCGTTTGTATGATGCTTTAAAAGAAAAAAATTATGAAATGATTGTCGATCCGTATTGTTATAGGGAATGCCATTATTTAAACTATTGGTATCCTAAATTACAGCGTTTAACCGCAAAATCAGTATATAGCCATGGTTTAGTAGATGACAAAGCTATTATGAAAATGTTGGCTGAGTTTGGTAATAAAAGTGTAATTGTTAAGGATTATGTTAAATCAAGAAAACACGAGTGGTACGAATCTTGTTTTATTGAAGATGCTTCAAATACTGAAAAAGCAATGGAAGTTATCCATCATTTTATTGAAAGACAAGCTGATAAATTCTCCGGTGGTTTAGTGTTAAGAGAGTATTTAGATATTATTCAGACCGGTGTCCATTTTGAAAGCCATATGCCTATCTCTGAGGAAATACGCATTTATTGTTATAAAGGTGAGCCAATTTGTTTTATCTCGTATTGGTCAGGCGGTATGGTTCAAATGGATAAGAGCTTTATTGAAGCCATTGATAAATGTGCTATATTAGATAGTCCATTTTATACCATTGATTTAGCTAAGAAAACAGATGATACGTGGGTGTTGATTGAAGTAGGAGATGGTCAAGTATCGCATTTGCGAGGCTATGATATTTCAAAATTTTATGACTGCTTCTTATCGCTGTTAGTAAGAGATTACGATGTTTATAGATTATAAGGTGAGAAATCACCTTTTTTATTTTGTAGAATTTTTAATGGCAAACTGATATAATTAATCATATAACGAAAAGGTAAGATAGTAAGTTATATAGATATCCCATGAAACGCGAATTAGGAGTTGCAGATGTGGTCTTTCGTGTTGTTTATGCCAAGAAAATTGCGTGAAAGGAATATTGAGAAAAATTAAATCTTATACATTTACGGTATTTGTTAAAGAATATGGGGAAGAAAAGTTTTTAGACTGTTTAGAGAGAAATGAGAAAATGGGATTTTTAGATAAAACTATGATGAAAATGGCTGCTATGATGCTAGAAAAGAAGAATGATAAAAGTGCACAAGATATAGGAATGCAAAACTCTATTAAAGAATCCTATGACATATCAAATAAATCGAGAATAGAACCTTTAATAGAGTATATTAAATCTTTATAGAATAATTATAAATTATAATTTTAAAGTGAGATGATAATATGGGATTTGACATTGGATATGCAATTAGTTCAGTATCAAAACTTGTTTTACGAACACAGAATTAGCTTATGCCGAAGTTATCAGCTACAACAAAAAGAAGCTTGAGAAGTAGCTTCAGAACGAGAGCCGACAGCATAACAGACAACAGAACAGGACTAAGCGGAAAGTGGGAGGAATTCAATGAAAATTTGATAGAAATTGGAGTATGATTGTGGTATTCTATTAGAGATACAAATCGACATTTGGAGGTGGGAATGCAATGATAAGGCATATATGTATGTTTACATTAAAAGAGGATAATAAAGAAAAGAATATTATTGAATTTTTTGAAAGAGCTGAAAAGTTAAGAGAATTAGAGATAATAAAACAATTTAGTATAGTTAGAAATGCGGAAAGAACACCAGCTTCTAATTATGATGTTGCTTTAATTTTTGACTTCGATACAGTAGAAACATTAGATGAATACCAAAAATCACAACTGCACATGGAATTTGGCGAATTTGTATATTCCATTAGAATTGATAGAGCTTGTATTGATTATGAAATTTGACTTAGCTAAAAATTCCAGTTTATTGCCCACAAGCCAATGGCCCGCCCTTGTTTTCTAAGAGAAAATTTGCTATAATATCCTCGTTATAGAAGGGAGGGGTGCCATGGAAGCCCCCATCTACCACCTGGACAAGGTGGTGAAGGCCAAGCAGGAGGACATGGAGGACTTCGACGGCCCCCTGGACCTGATTCTCCACCTGCTGAGCAAAAACAAAATCGAGATCCGGGACATCAACATCTCCCAGCTGCTGGACCAGTACCTGGCCTGGATGGCCCAGCGGGAGGAGCTGAACCTGGAGGTGGCCAGCGAGTTCGTCACCATGGCCGCCCATCT
>ERZ808028.484-NODE-484-length-33084-cov-24.505620_pt1 | contig 33084 bp, 29 predicted proteins | sample MGYA00380184_ERZ808028 | MGnify/ENA primary metagenome ERZ808028 (study PRJEB31490, sample SAMN06133397) | mouse gut metagenome | isolation source: J8_1 | host: mice | place: China: Chengdu | collected 2015-05 ...
ACAAACAGATAACTTTTTCACCCCCTTTTTATCGAAGGCAGAAAACTCTCCTTGTCCTTGACTTGGGGTACATTTCACTAACCAAGAGCAAACGCTTTTAAATCAAAGAGCAAAATGTGCAAATGAAGGGATTCGAACCCCTACTAATGTCACTGATGTCAGCCTTAGACCTTGCAATCTATAGTTTTCTCTGTACATGATGGTTGGTTTCTTAATGTGCAATGTGGACAATAGTAATTGTAGATTCGATGTACGAATCTATTCCTTGGTCAAAGGCTACCGCACACAAATATGTCGAAAAGTTTCAGCGCAGATTGACATCAATGGCATTAATGATATAATCAATATATGCTATAAGGCAATGAGTGCAACGAATTCATTTAAACCAACGCTGACTCAAGGATTTATATTTCCTCTTCCGTAACGCATATCAAATTCAAAATACCAGGCAAGTAATCTTCTGCATATTCCAATTGCGCTCGCATTTTGCCTGCACGGCTAGAATGACAAATAACTCTGAGCCTCCCCTTAGACACATTCACATCAAAGTCGTTGCCAAGGTAGTGATCCTCTGGCAAGTCCATGACAGAAAAGTCAATTTGCTTGGGCCTACTCCATTTTTGAAGGTTATCCATGAGAGCACAAAAATAGCTAAAAGTGTTTCGGTCAATATCTTGTTGATAACAAAGGCCATATTGGGGACGTGCTTTTTTTGTATAGATATTGTGAAGCAGAATTGCAAAAATTGCATCTGCATATAGCGCAGCAGATTCCTCTTTTACAAGATCATCAATGCCTCCTGGTGTATTCCAAGCAAATTCAATGGGTGAATTATGCTGAGCCACCTGTGATAAATCATAACAGAACGCAAGAGCTTGAAATAACAACATAGAAGACACAACTCCGTGGTCGCATGCAGAAAAATCAGGTCGATATGTCGCTAACTTCTCCAACTTCAAGCCCAAATCCTCTGCCCGTTTTTCTATCTCACTATACACTGTCTTTGCAAGCTCGTTATCCACTGCAAAGAAGAAGGGTGTGATTTGAATATTCTGTCCGTTTAGCCGTATGTATGGAACATCTGTTATATGACTTCCTAATGCATCCCAAAGGTTCCCATACAGTTGCTCAGAATAATAAAAAATTTCGCCAGGAATTCCCCCCTTTTCATAGTCATATATTGCTTCTCTCTGGACTTTACCCACATCAATTGTTTGAATTTGCTTCCCTAGTCTCTCAATGATTTCCTCCAGATTTTTTACCGTGACTTCTGTATTCTTTAATACTGTTTCACTTTCCCGTTTGACGCTTTCCTGTATCGCCTTAGAAAAGCAGGTAGACAGTGCTTCCCCATATCTGAGCGTTTCAGTCTGCTGTCCCCTGTTCATTTGACTCCAATGGGTCTGATGCCAGTTGCAAATCTCATAAAATACTTGCGTGATGCAACTGTCATGGTAAATTAGGGAAAATTGTCTGCGGAGCTGTTCCGGAAGATAGGTGTCAAATTGTTGCGCCTCAAGCTGGAATGCATGGTATGCCCCGCTATAATCCAAAAAAATCCGCTTAAAATCCTCCATGCATAGGTAGTAACAGATGAAAAATCCCTCAAAATTTAATGGAAGCATCTTTTTCACTGCATATATGACACCCACTGGCAGATTGGCGTCATGCCGATATATGACGTAGGAATCTCCATTCCTCTCCCATTTGATAAAGGCCAGCGGACACCCTCTCTGTCTCTCCATTACCGCTAGTCCCGATGCTCGCTGGAGAAGCGGAGCGAGCGAATGCATCCCCTCAATAGACTGAACGTCCTCCAATAGTTTGTAATCCAAACAATGCTTTAGCCTTTGAACCACTGCTTGGGTCGACTCTTCCTCTCTTGCTTCATTGAGCCACTTGGTTCCTTCCAAGATGTTCTTGTCCATCCAGAACTTAGTTTTTCCTTTCCGGGCCAGTGCTGTAGCCAGAATCTGCCTGGAAACGCTACGGGAGACACATTCCGACAAAATGCAACTCGGAAGATCCCCATAGGTGGCTAGAATTTGCTGTTCTAATATGTTCCCGTCACACCCGACCAGTGATTCGAATACATAACCTAAGTCATGGTAAAAGGAGAACAGCTTCCACTTTTTGATGAACTGGAGTAACTGCTCATCCTCTGTGTCAGACACACGGTCTCTGGCTTTTAAAATCTTCCGCTGGAAAATAGGCATGTTAAAAAATGCGTAGATTCCCATAACATATAGGCTAACGCTGTGAATCACATGATCCTGGGCAATATAATTCTTCGTCCCGTCCGTGAGATGTGTTTGTTGAAGAAAAATCAGATTCTTCCAGGTGAATCGTGGTAAAAACACATTTTCCTCAGCCCCGATGCAGGTGAAAATCGTCTTTGCGGAGGACAGTTGGATAGAAATATCGGGTGTGGATAGGAACTCCCGAAAAGCATCTTCACAAGGCCAGAGGACAGGATAAAATTGCATGTACAAGTCCTTGCTACACGCAACAGTCTTCTCCTCGAAAAGCTCGCGGAGAAGATGACCTCGTATGTTCAGTTCCATGATAAATTTCCTCTCCGATAAATATTAATGCATTCTGGGAAAGCACACAATCTGTGTGATGCACTCCTGATTCAGCTTTGTACACATATAGGTTCGCTTCCCGTGTAGCACGTACTTCCCTTTAGCCGGGTTAAACACGTAGCTCGCCGCGATACGGATGTCTAGCTTCCTCGCCACATCATAAAGCTCCACGCTCATCATCTTGGGCAGGCAACCGCAGGACAGCATCATAAAAAGGTAGCGGGAAAACGCCACCGCCCCCTCAACATCTCGGTATCGTCCCAATGCATCATCGCCAAGGCCCAACTTATGTTCGTTCATATACTGGAAGATGGGCTTGACGTAGGTGCAATACTCTTTCAGTGAATCCTTGCTCGCATGCTGGAGTGCTTTCTTTACGTCTGGCGTCTTACACCCAGACGGATTAAGCCGGAGCGGTCGCCGCTCATCGTTATAGCTATTAATTACGCAATTGACAAACGTGCTACAATGGGGATGATTTCTCATCGTTTCCAAGTAAGGCTGGATAATACTCCTACTTTTGTCCGAAATAGGGGTATAGCGGCCGCACTGTTTCGCACCCCGTCTGAACAGTTCGCCGATGTCCTCTTTCAGCACATTTCTCAACTCAAAGTAATGGTCGCGCGGCGCATTTGTGCCTCTTGCATGAAAACCTTGGATTTCTTTTGACAGGTTGTCAATCTTTGTTCCCTGAAAAGGCTTCTGGCTTCCCCGAATATGCTTGCCTGAAGATGTTGACCTATTATCCTTCACGGCATTTCCTCCTGTTCCTTTGTGGAATATCCTGAACTCTATCACTTAAGTTGCAAAATTGAAAAACCTATGCTATAGTTTTTTATATCGCAAGTTTGCTATAAACTTGGTTTCTACCTCGTTGTAACATCGCTGGTTGTTGCCAATTGCCGTAACAAATGTTTTCATTTAGGGGTATGTCATATCCATATTCATTAATCGACAATACGTCAAAAAAGTTAATATGGAACTCGTATTTTTTTCAGATTACTAGAAAACGCTTAGAAAAAATTCTAAATCTGAATTCTAATTCAGATTCTAAAACGAAATAAAAATGTTCTAAGATGGTCTAAAGCCTCGGTTGAATTTGCAATCTATATTAACGAGTAAAAACCTCATAAAAGATAGAGAGGTGCTCTACATATGACGAGATTATTAGGCTTGCAGAATTTCGGAAATGCCGTACGAGTAGCAAGACTCAAAGAGAAGAAGAGCCAATCACAGCTGTGCAAAAAGGTGAAAGCTCTTCTTCCAGAGGGTTCCCCCAATTTTTATCAGGAAAAACTCAGCAAAATCGAACGCGCCGTCCCTACACTAGCATTGACCAAGGAAGAAATTCGGATTCTTCAACAAGTTTGCAAGCTGGAAGATTCTGTAGTAGAACCGTTGCTCAAGTCTTTGGAAAAAACTGAAGAGGCAGGAGAATTTACGACTTGCGATTCAGACGAATTTTCAAGCCAGCATACGCAAATATACATCCCGGAAACGGGGCAGCTTCATTCTAATATCAGTTCCCCAACTTCAGAACTGAAAGGCTATTGCGGCGAATACTACACCTTATTTCTCTCCACAGACTCTGCTGACAGACGGCTTGTGGAAGGAAAGCTCATTATTGCTCAGGATCAAACAGACCCCAGTTTATGTAATGTCCACTTGACGTTATATGATCCTAAGCACACTGCGATTAAATGGTATACTGGTACATGTTTTATAAATCGGCATTACAGAACTTGGCACTGTATTCTAATCGGACAAAAAAAGCAAGAGGTTTGTATGCTAACCGCCAGCCACTTTAACGCGACACTCCGACAAAACCAATTCAATATGACTTTGGCTTTGACCACCTCTGCTGGAGTTCAAAAGCGACCCACCGTGCATCGCCTGTTTTTATCCCGCAAACCAATTCCCAAAAAAGATCGTCAGCTCATTCAATCACAACTGATGATGAACACAGATAGCATTTGTATTTCAGAGAAGGCACTTTTAGATTTAGAAAATGAGGCTAAGTTACAGGTTCAAAAAGCAACCTCCAAGCTGAAACAATCTGAATATCAGGCTGTGTTGGCAGCCGTTCAGAAAATTCGTGAATTGGGTCATGAAGAAACATATTATACGATTGACGAATCTATTATTTATGATGCGGAAACCATCGCCGCAGATAAACGTTTCCGCGGGTTCGCTGTATCACTAATCAGAAGCCGAACAAATAATGTTTATTATAATAAGATAAGTCAAACAGTGCTGGAAATTTGTGCAAATATTTTGGAAAACCGCAAGAAACCCTGATGAACGAATCTAAATGGTCTAACTAACTTGAAATTAACTGCACTTAGTGACTGCATCTTTTTTGTCAACACAAGACACGTTTCCACTCAAAACCGCATGGTTTTGAGTGGAAACTTTATTTTACATCACTTTTTCTGAACTTTTAATTTTTGAGTTTCGGGCTTGACCACATAAATGACCACAGACAGAAAAAATCTGCCCCCGGCTTTGGCCGAGGGCAGATTGGACCATTTGGAACGCGCTCTCTTCGTTGTGCGGGAGTATCTACTGATTACAGCGTGGTACATTTTTCCGCTTTCACACCACCTTTCTCGCTCCCCGCGCTTTCTTCTGTCCTGCCAAAGCCATGGCTGCCTCCCAGTCCCCCTTTGAAATCAAGCGTTTAGCTTCCGCGATTTCCGTTTTCATCTGTCGGATCAGCTCGGCCAGCTTCTCCTCGCACTCCCCGCTGGTGGTGGCGTAGACATTCCGGGAATGAATTTTTCCGTCCGGCCATCTGGGGGAATAGCGCCCTTCCCACAGGCAGTCACCGATTTGCGTCAGACAGCCGGTCCCCCGCTTTCGGTTTTTGCCCTTGTAGGGTTCAAACGCGGCCATTGGCCGGCTGTCAGGTGCTTGGGAGGGTAAACCTTTGCTATCTGAATTAGCGTTTTCCTGCGGCCCATATTTGCCGATTCCCCGGTCAATTTTTGCCGCCGCAGTCTGCCGCATGGCATCGGTGATGTGGGTATAAACATTCAGCGTGGTCTTTGCGGAAACGTGTCCGATGATGGCGGAAAGGGTTTTCACATCCATGCCATTTTCCAGCGCGGTGGTCACGAAAAGGTGGCGCAGGTCGTGGAAACGGACTTTTCTGCATCCAGCGTGTTCCAGGATGGTCTGGAGGTGCTTCCGAACGGTGGCCGGGTCGAGGGGCGAGTCCTCCTTTGCCGGGGAGGGGAACATCCAGCGGGAGTTTACCCCCTGGTGGTACTCCTCCAGCACACCCACCAAAGCGGATGGCAGCACGATGGTTCGCAGAGCCGCTTTCGTCTTGGGCGCGGATACGACCAACTCTCCATTGGCCCGGTAGACCTGACGCTGGATATGCAGGGCCCCGGTATGCAAGTCCAGATCGTCCCACTGGAGGGCCAGCGCCTCGCCCCGGCGCAGTCCCGTCGCCAATTCCAGAAGGAACAGCTCAAAGTACCCTTCCTCCTTGGCCTGGATTAAAAATCTCTGCATTTCTTCCCGCGACAGGAGCTGCATTTCCTTTGCATTTTGAGGCGGCAGCTTGCAGTCGGCGGCTGGGTTGACCCGAATCAGGCCATCCTGTACCGCTTGATCCAATGCCGTCCTGATACGTGTGTGGCAAGACCACACAGTGCGATCCGAGACACCCTCCCCGTAGAGTTCGGTGCGGATCAATCGGCCATTCTTTTTCAACTCGGTATAAAATTGCTGGATTTCATTCGTACTTAATTCAGGAAGCGGAACCGCTCCCAGCGCAGGAATAATGTGCTTGTAGACGGCATTTTCATAGCCCATCTGTGTGGTGGGCCGCAGTTTTGGTCTGGAGTAATTCTGATACCAAAAGTCCAGCCATTCACCGAAGGTCATATCCGGCTGAATCTTTTCCGTGGGCTGTCCGGCGCAAGCATCTTTCAAGGCTTTCAGCTTATCCAGGCACGCCGTTTTTGTCTTTGCCAGCATATTTTTGGTTATGGGCAGGCTTTTGTCGTCGTAGCCGACCACCACCCGGCCCTCCCAGCGCCCATCCTTTCTCAAGTGGACGCTTCCTTCGCCCCGTTTTCTGCGTTTTGCCACGGTTTCAGCTCCTTTCCAAAGATGTCCTCCATGAAGTTCCCCACAATGGTTGCCGCCTGCTTCTGCATATCGCCGGTGACGTGTGTATAGGTATTCAGCGTGAACGCAGCGTCGGTGTGGCCCAGGATGCCCGAGAGGGTTTTGGCGTCCACCCCGCTGGCCAGCGCATGGGTGGCGAAGGTATGACGCAGTCCGTGGAAGGGGATACTCTGTGTGATCCCGGCCTCACGCAGAAGGGATTTCAGCCGCCGGTAGGCCGCGTCGGGGGAGATGGGCTGCTCCGGCTTGAACGGATTTGGGAATATCCACTTGCCGGGAAACGCTTCCTGTCGCACCCGGAGCATATCCGCTGTACTCTGAGGAAGCAGGATTTTACGCCTTCCCTGCCCGGTCTTTGTCTCGCCCGTTTCAAACCCACCGCCCGTCTTTTTGTGCAGGGTTCGGCTGATCTGCAGCGTACCCGTTTCAGAATCAAAGTCGCGCCACTGAAGCCCACAGATTTCACCCCGGCGCAAGCCGGTGGTGAGTTCCGTATAGAAGAAGTCGTGCCACAGCGGGTCGGTCTGGATAGTTTCCATGAGGCTGTCCAGTTCCCTGTCTGTGAGGACGCGCTTGACAGGGCAGCCCGCTTTGGGCAGCGTCAGCCCTTCGGCGGGGTTGCGTGGAATGATGCGGGCTTTCACAGCATCCCCCAGTGCGCGGTGGAGCATGGTGTGAATGCGCCGGACAGTGCCAGCGGAGAGGGCGCGGCCATGCTCCGGGTGTTCCCGGATACGGCCCTCCTTCTTCAGCTTCGTATACATCCGCTGGATATCTGCCGAGGTAATTGAATTCATCTTCTTGCTTCCCAGGCGAGGGTTGATGTACTGTTCGGCATACATCCGGTAGCTGCTCATGGTGCTTTCCCGCAGGCGTGGGGCGGCGTATTCCTCCAGCCAGCGGTCTAGCCATTGTCCCAGCGTCATGCGGCTGTCCCCGCACAGCTCCACATCCCGGAAGGTCTCAATATTTTGATGGAGCTTGCCGAGGAGGGCTTTCTGGGTGGCGGCGAGGACGTACTGGAAGATGGGGTCGCCGTCCTCCTTGTGTCCCACCACAATGCGGCCCTCCCAGCGACCGTCATCCCGCTTGCGCACCATGCCGTCGCCGGATGGCCTGCGCTTTGCCACGGTTAACCACCTCCATTTCTGATATCGCCGTCGTTGTCATCCATGCATTCGGCCATCATTCTCACACCCAGCCGGAAGTCCAGAATAAAATTTTCTAGGGCTGTGATGCTGTCGATTTTGTGCTGCGATTCGATGAGCTTTGCCAGGACCGTCTGACCGGCTTCGTCCAGCTGTTCTGTGAGCTGGTTTTCGAAGCGTACCACACGGTCTGCCGCCCGCTTCAATTCCGAATTGGGTGCCATGTCCTGCGCATTGGGTGTGATGTTGCCGTAGTAGAAATTTTCCAAAGTGTTTCGCATTCTTCTCGCCTCCTGTAGCGACACACCATACCACAAGCTGGCGGGAATAGCTATGGGCAGCGACGAGAATTATCAGTTCAGACACAACTTTTTGAAGCCTCGGGTGGCCTGTGTCCGCGGCTTTCTTCTTTGTATACAGTGGTGCAATTTATACTCTGCCACAGCGGGAGTTAAAAAGGCTGACAACGCGTTCCACGTCTGACGCTATTGCGGGTACCGGGTGTAGCTGATATAATGGGGCTGCTCCTCCAACCACCATCGAAAGTATTGCCCGCTCCACAGGGCCTTGTTGTGGTTTCCACTTTCGGTGACAAAAATGTATTCATCAGTTTTTTGGGTAACCACCACCACATGGTATGACTCAGCGTTCCTGTATTCGACCAAGTCGCCGGGCCGGAGCTGGTCCCAGCTTGGCCTGTCCACCCGCCGCCAGGGAAGGTCCCCGAAGACGGCGTCGGAACACAGCGCGGCCCATCCGGCGCAGTGGATGCCTTTTGTGTATGGGCCGCTGCTGGTAGATCGGTATGGCGTGGGATAGATTGTCCCGTCAGGATATTGTTCTTTCAGCTGTGCCAGCGCGGTTTGTACGCGCTCCTCGAATGAGCCGGGAATGATTTGCGGGATCTCCTCCTGGTACGGCCGTGTGCTGTTGATCTGAACCGTATTGGAGGCGGCGTCATAGGTCACGCCGAAGTCCACCGCTTTGCCGATGTCCCGGAGCCTGACATAGTTGTTGCCGCCGATGGAGTAAGCGATCATTGATACACGTTGACCATCCACATAGATCGGCTGGTTACTGAATGTGGCAGTGATCGTAGTCGCCGCTTGAGCCGCCGGACCGCTCAGAGCGAGACCAGCCAGAATCCCGATTCCCATAAAGACTGCTTCTCTTTTTCTACTCATGGTGATTCTCCCTTCATATTTTGTGTGCCGTTGGCAAACAACACAATACCGAAGCACCGGGGAGAAGTCCAGAATACAGTCTGGAGAAAAACAGTGGTACGGGCGAAGCATTTTGCACAGTGAGCGTCTTATTGTTTCCTGTGGTGCAGATCATGCATGGGGTCACATGGTCATGCCGCCCCGTTCCTGCTCCTCATGGTCATCTGGCTTGTGGCCCATGGCGATCTTCTTTTCTTGAATCCTTCTGCGTAGCTTGCGGTCAGTGTGCTGGACCTGGGCGCCGTCCATCGTCCGGGCGCCGTCCTGGAAGATGCGCCCGATCGAATGGAGCAGACTATTGACCGCCAGGATGGCAGAGGACAGAGAGAGACTGTCCTGCCGCTCCAACAGGATCTGGGCATAGGCGTGCCCCTGCTCCGCAGCCTGGGTCAGCCAGTAGACGGCCTGCTCCATATCCTGGGGGACGAGCTCCCCCTCCCAGTACAGCTTGCCCAGCAGATATTCCGCATAGGGGTTATCCGCCTCCGCAGACATTGTGAGCCAAGGCAGGGCCTCCGCCGTGTTCCCGGCGTTCAGCAATTCTTTGCCGAGGCGATAGGCTGCATACGCATTCCCACCCTCGGCGGCCTGGGTCAGCCAGCGGATGCCCTGCTCCCGGTCGTGGATTTCTACGTCGTCGGTCAGTAGCAGTTTGCCCAGCGCGTACTGTGCGTCTGGCAGACTTTGCGCCGCCTGTTCAAACCAATGTCGGGCTTCCACCCAGTCCGGCGTGACCAGCGGGCCGTCCCGGTGCAGCCTGCCCATCAGGAGCTGGGCACGGGGATCGCCGTCTACTGCTTGTGCGCGGAGGCGTTCCACGCCCTTGTCGCGCAGGTCGAGGGAAAGGCTGTCGTCACAGACCACAGACCAAAGCTGCCCGCAGGTTTCACTATCCCGGAGTAAATCATCTGACTCGTCGTACTGCACCACTTCCCTGTCCTCAAAGGTGAGATGTTTCAGCTGGAGTGCTGCCTGGATGACGGTGTTGTGGATAGCACGGAATTCTTTCTGCTGGGACAGCGGGGTGCGCTCCATCGGTTTGTCTGAATAGAACTCGTTTACTTCCTGCTGCAGCTCCAACCACTTCTCATAACATTTCTGTACTGGGGGCAGCCGAGCCATCTGATCTACGATTTCATCCACCGTCTTTTTCACACGTTTGGGGAGATAGCCGTACTGCTTTTTGCCCTTCACACCTTTGAGTTCATGAGCCAGTGTCAGCAAGAGCGCTTCAGCCTCCGGGTGTTCACAGACATCCCGCCTCATCTCGCCGGCCAGCTCCAGCATGACGCGGCGGGCCTCCGCCACCAACTCATCCCGGGAATGGCTTTTCTGTTCGTAGATGTGGAGCATCTCCTGACGGAAGATATCGTTGGTCAGCATGGACTTTATTTTTTCAATGCCCACCGGGCTGAGATATCCCGGAGCATTTCCATCGGACCAGGCCATCATGTGGACGTGGGGATGGTCGCCCTCGTCGTGGAAGGCGGCGTACCAGCGGAAGTCATTAGGTGGGATGTTCATGGCGGCGGCGATATCGTTGCGGTGGGTACGGAGCAAATTCCGCCACGTCCTGGCGTTGTCGTAACCCAGACGAGCGGCATCCTCCCACTTCAGCGATATGATGTGCGCCCACACATTTTTCTTATGCGCTTGCAGCTCTGTTGTCACCTTTTTCAGGTCCACATAGTCCTCATCACCGAACAGGCCGTGGCTGCCCACGCGCTCTACCCGAGGGCGGGTTGCTATGTACTCCGCGTAGATATCGCTTTGTTGAACATCAGACCAGTTGTCCTCCAGCGCCCGGGTGATGAACACCGAGGCGTTCACCTTGGTGGGACTGTCACGGTAGCTGTCGTACTCCGGCAGCTTTTTCGCGTTGTGGAAGTCTTTCGTGAGATCAGCAATCAGCTGCTCCTGTTTTTGCGTGGCGGGACGTCCGTCAGGGACCAGCTCCACCCTGTCCCGCGTAGCGATGTACTTGGCGTGGCTGCACGCCTTTGCGCCACTTTTGAAATACGGACTTTTCAAAATCAGTCGAGCCATTCATCCTCCACATCATCTCCCACATGGATTTTCTGCTCGAAGGACAGCCGCCCGTTTGTACCTTTGACGTTGCGCACGCTGTCCGCCCTTCAGCGGCGGATCTCCTCCGGGGTGAACTCATAGCTGTCTGCCAGGATGCCCGCCATCATGTCCAGCTCCACCGCGTGCTTGTAGAGGAGTGAAGACATACGGTCCTCGAACATCCCCAGCCGGCCATCCAGCGCAGAGGTGATCGCGCCAGGCAGGCTGTCATTGCTTTGAGCCGCCAAGTGGTCCGCATAGAAATTCACTGCCCGTTCTACAAACTGATTTCGGCTGTGGCATCCCGCCGCCATATACCACTGCTCGATTTTTTGTTTGGTGTCCGGCCTCATGCGCAAGGCCAGACGGTCTTTGTTTTCTCTGCTCATAAATCCTCCATATTTTGATTTGGGGATCATCCTCCCCGTTCCACCCGCAAGGCCCGCCTCTCACAGCGGGCCACACGGGTGCCAGCACCGTGCTTCAGAGGCTGGGAGGTATACAGATGCTCCCGGCCTCTAGTGAACCACACGGGATCTTATGGCATGGAGCGGGGACGGTCGCGCTCGTGACAGCGCTGAGTCAGTTTGCGTTGGACCTCAGCCAGTTTCAACTCGGCTAGGATCTCATCTTCACGCCCCTTCAGCACTTGCCGGATCGGCTTGAGCGTGTAGCGCAGATTACCGTTGACCTTCAGGCCGCGGCTGAACACCGACGTGTTCTCGGTAGCCACCAGTTCTTTGTCCACCAGGGCGCAGACATGCCGCTGCACGGTCTTCCTGGACATACCCACCGCCGCGCCGATGGTAGCGTAGCTGGGCCAGCACTGACCGCTCCGCACACCCTTTTGGTACTGGAGATAGATGTACACCAGCAGGCTGCCACCTTTGAGGCCCAGTTGGAACACTTCGTTGGGCAGAGGAAACACAGCATCGAACTCTTCGCCAGTGAGCCAGACTTGCTTTGAGAGCATCCAGCGGTTTCGGGGAATCGCGCTGTGATGCTCATGCACTCTGCTTTGAATGTGACACAGCGTATAGGAAAGCGTCTGACCATGATACTCCACTTTGATGAACTCGGCGCCGACCAGTGTGCGCAGATGTGTGCGCACAGTTTTCACGCACATACCCACCGCCTTCCCAATGACGGCACAACTCATTTCGTCTGCGCCGCGCTTCAGGCTTTTACGGCAAATCAGATAGAGATAGACCAGCAGCGGCCCCTGGCCAAGACCGAGCTTGAAAACTTCTTGGGGCAGGGAAAAATAATTTCCTGCATCACCATATTTGTGTGCTACACTCAACTGCAGACACTTCCGTTCGTGTGCTGCTCCACCCACTCAATAAATTTCTCTTTGGGAACCACCATCCTGCTGCCAACCTTTAGCACTGGAAAATCTTTTTCATGCATCAGCTCATAGCCGCTGGACGGTGACACGCCCAGCACCTTTGCCACTGTTGCCGCATTGAGGAACAGTGGCAGGTCGTCATAACGTTTGTACTCAGATAATTTCATTTGGATTCCTTTCGTTGAATTTTGATTGGCCACACACCGTACTCGTTCCTGCCCCAGAATTTCACTGGAACGTTTTCACCCTGTTGGCACGCTCATCTTATATCAAGAGTCTTGGCGTTGCTTCACCCAAGGAGTATGCTCTCCGATGGTGGGTTTTCAGTTGTCGAGGTACAAATCGCATCAGCTAAGATTCAGATTGAATACCGGTTTCAAATCTGGTATGATTGTAACAGAGAAAATTTCCCAGTTCAATACCCCCAGACCATATCGGGTACGGAGCTTGATTTTAATCGGATATGAAAAGAGGCATAGCGATGTATGGCATCACCAACGATTACTTCGATTCATTCACAGCAATTTTCGGACCGAAGGAATGCCTGCTGAATGGAAAGCGATATCCACTTGGGCATTTTGCGGTGGAGGCACTGGAGATGGACAGGCGCCTTTTGCGGGACTTGGAAAAAGCAGTCACAGATTTCAAGCCGGAGCTGGAGGTATTTCTGGCGGCCCGCACTGCGTCCAGCGCGGCTGTGGCCCAGCAGAAGCTGGACGCGGTCTGGGCGGTGCTGGCTCAGCTTCCCGCATACAAAAGTTTTGCTCCGTACTCCCATGGTTCGGATGGCTTGTTTCACTCCATGCGAGAACATCCAGACTGCACGGACGATTCCGTCACCGAAGGGACGAACTTTCACCGTGCGATGACCTATTGGCTGGACAGGCTGGAGCGGCTACCGGATTCGGTGAGCGACTTCATCCGCAACACGTCTTTGATGCTGGAGGACTATTTTGAAGATATTCCCGCCCGCTCTCCGTCTGCCTATGCGGAAGCCTACGAGAAATACAGACGGATGATGAACACGGCGTTTCAATTTGCGGCGGAGGAAGATGTGATTGACGAGGACCTGGACTCCGTCCAACTCAGTTTCCCGGTGCGGCTCGGTTTCCGGGCCATGGAGGCGAAAGACGGCAGCGCGGTATTTGGTGAAGAACTCACCTTTGAGGAGCTGGCCAGCTTTCTGTACACCGATTTATACAAAGGCATGGCGGCGGGGAACGTGCCGCGCCGCTGCCACAATTGCAGGCACTTCTTTCTGACCATCGGCGGGCATGACACGGTGTACTGCAATCGGATCGCTCCAGACGAAACTGAACGCACCTGCCGTCAGGTAGGTGCGCATCGGAAGGAAAAATATAAAAACGAAATGCCCATCCATAAGGAATATTTCAAGGCCTACAACCGTTTGAAAGGCAGAAAAAATCGAGGGAGCATCAGCACAGACGAGTGGAACCGGCTGGTGGCGATGATCCAGGACTGGCGGGACGCGGCGCTGCGAGGTGAGATGAGCGACGCAGAATTCAAGCAGAGACTGGACGGCATTTAGCGACTATATGACTCGTTGCTTCGAAGAACATTGTAGTCTTTAAGTCATGGAAAAGGTGCTTTTGATGACAGCAGCCCTCTTCTCATTCCGAGGAGAGGGCTGCTGTTTGTCCTAATCCTGTTTGTATGCTCGGTAAAGGAAGGTTACAATTTGTGCCCTGGTACAAATAACGCCGGGGGAAAACGTGGTAACGCTGGTACCATTTGTAATACCTCGCTCTACAGCCCAAGACACGGCACGGGCATAATCCGCACTGGCTGATACATCAGTAAAGCTGCTGTTGTGATTAGCGGTTGGCCGACCCATCAGTTTCCAGATATATGTTACAGCCATGCTGCGTGTACAGCCTGCGTCTCCGTCAAACCGCCGCATGGACGAAACAATGCGGCCAGTTTCCATTCCCTTCTCGTAGGCCCACAGGACGGCTTTATAGTAGTAGGCATTCGGGGACAAATTCCCATACGGGTTTTTAATCGTAGGCTCTGGCTCCCCAGCCGCCCGCCACAGGAAGGTCACAATTTCAGAGACCGTACACGTCCGGGATGGAGTAAAGGTGGTGCCAGTCGTGCCTACAGTGATTCCCTTGCGCACAGCCCATGAGACCGGCTCCGCATACCAGGAGTCTGGCTCAACATCGGAGAACGAAACTGTCGCGGAATCCTGACCGTTTGGCCTGAGTAAGGACGAAATTTGGGGCATCGACTTTGACAAGGCGCCACTGGCCGCTGCAGCCCCATCCACACGGAGAGTCGCATTTTTCCCCACATCGGCACCATTAGCGTACAGCTTGCCGGAAATTTGTGCCAGGGCCGCAGACGAACTGGTTGTAGCTCCCGAGAGCTGTACGTCGCCGTACCCAAGGCCGAGTGTAGAATTCAAGACAATCTCATAGTCATCCCCCGAACTGTTCCCTAATTCCACATAGCTCAGCTCCAAACTGTCATCTACCGCAAGCGTAACCTCCGAGGCGGTCGTAGATACCATGGCCGACTGATTCATATGGACCATTGTGGCTTCGAATTTTGCAATGGAGCTGTCCTCGTTGGCCACCGTGTACAAATCATTTGTGGGTAGCCACAGAGAGACTGCCGCTCTCTCCGACGGGTTTGCTCCGGGCCTGATGCCAATCTCAATCATCGGGTAAATATCCTCCCGATTTGTGATGACTTCTCCATTTTGAATTGTCGCGGCAACATTGCCGTTCACATCTTTGATGACGGCGTCTTCCGTGTTGATGGTCAGTAGGTTCACATGATTCTCTCCTGCCCTGTTGATCCAATCCTGATAAAAATCAGAATATGGGACGTAAGATATCCAACTGCCACTGTAGCCACTGCCCCAATGATAGGCATCGTTCATGTAATAGTACCACCCGGCATACTGGCCAGAGGAATTTTTGGTCAAAGTTATGTAGCGCTCCGTACTGGGGTAGTTGCAGTCATACACCATCAATCGGCTCTGGGTGCTGCTTAGATCGACAATATCATAGCCCACCAGAGCGTGGCCTCCTTCTTTGCCAAAAACCGCCACCACCACGGGGTTGGAACCCGTTTTACGGAAGCGGTCAACCGCCTGGCACAAGCCGTTCAATTGATTTTTGTTGTGCTGGTAATCGGCTTGCACACGAGAACTTTTTTGGCTAATCTGTACGGCTTCGATAAATTCCTTCACCGTAAGGTTCCAACTGTAGTTCCGATCATTGACCGCAAGGTCAGCCGGAGCAACAGCAGAATTATTGAAACTGGATACGGATACGCCATTACCCTTCTGGAAAAACATACTGGTGGTAGAGGACATCCCATAACAGCTTCCGTTCCAGGGTCCGTCCGTGTTATAGTAAAATCGTGCCAACGCAGTATTGCCAAAAATCAATTGGTAGCGCACTAAGGGAATTTTGTCAGTATCCGAATAGCCAAAAGAGCGGTTGTCATTACCAAAACTGTAGGTCAAATCCGTCAATGTAGGTGCGCGGACGCTGCTGGTCCAATGTGCATATAGGGTTTGATTCGATGCCAGGCTGACCGTAGTAACAGAGGTGATCCGACTTCCACCGCTGGTAGAGGTGTACCACCCGTCAAAGATATATCCGCTACGGATGGGTGTGGGAAGATTGCCGTAGGTCTTTCCCGCGGTAACCGTTTTGCTGGATATACCCACGCTGCCGCCATTCGCGTTAAAGGTCACTGTATAAATTTGGTTAATCTCGCTCCAATGGGCGTAAAGAGGTTGATTTGATGTCAGGCCAACTGTAGTAGCAGAGGTAATATGGCTTCCACCGCTGGCGGAAGTGTACCATCCGTCAAATGTATATCCGCTACGTGTGGGTGTAGGAAGATCGCCGTAGGTCTCGCCTGCGGTGACGGTTTTACTGGGTATACCCACGCTAGCGCCATTAGCGTTAAAGGTCACTGTATAAGCCTGACTGATTCTGTTCCAATGGGCGTAAAGGGTATGGTTCCCTTGCGCAGTCACAGGGGAAGATGCCGTTACCTTCTGCACAAAAGAGATGCTGCCAGTACCGCCGCTAGGTGCAGGTTGGTCTGTGCTCCAACAGCTGAATTGATAGCCTGGCCTTGTGGGTGTGGGGAGTTCTCCATAGAAATTGCCCTCGCAAACGGTCTTATGGCCAGGGGAAACGCTGCCGCCGGTTGCGTCAAAGGTCACCGTATAGGTGGTAGGGTTCCAGCCGCCGTAAACGAATACTTGTCACTCCAATACTCTGCCCCATTGATGACAGCAACAAATTGGTAGCTGTAAAATGCCCCTGGGGTCAGGGCATAGCCAAGCTCGCTGTATACAGGATACCACATCTCAACGTAGCTTCCGTTGGTTGGAAGGGCGGCTTCTCTCTTGGACGCGACCGTAACCCCTTGAAAATTGTAGAGGTAAACGCCCACCTGGTTGACATTATAGATGGATGTTCCGCTTGTGTTTACAATTTTTGCCAGCGTTGTCTCATTTGTATCTGAAGGTCTTACATCATGGTGACTAGAATTGCTCCAGATGACAGTAACATTTGAAGCCGATGCCGTAGCAGGGAGGAAGGCGGAAAGCATAAGGCAGCAAAGGAGTATGCTGACCACGCGTTTCAATTTCATAGTAGCCTCCTTTTTCTATTGCTTGAATGCATATTGATTATCCATGATATCCTTGATACCAATTCCCTAACGCCTCAGTGAGCTTAAGTACAGCGCTGTCGTAATCGCCATTCGCAAAATCCTCTTCCATATAGTTATAAGCATAATCAGAACAGTCCTGGTCGGTGAAGTTCTCGGACACGTCTGCACCTTGAAGCAACCAATAACTACATCCTTCAATGTCCAATACAACAATCATGTCATTACCATGCAAGCCCATTTGTTTTGCGCAATCCATTGCATATCTACCTAAATCGGTTCCTTCATAGTTACAAGTAACAACACCTATAGTTGTGTCATATTTTTCTCGAAGCTCAGAGTTTCGCAGGTTCAACTGTCTTACTGTATCGCTGGACAGCACTTCTGCATCGTCCAAGACAAAAGAAGTAGTTGTCGAAGTTGTACTGTCGGATAGTTTGCCAAGCATCTTAGCGAGGTTGTCGTTATTAGTTCCGCTCTCTCCCAAAATCTGAATGCAGCACACTCTGTCATCAATTTTACGGACATAGAAGTTAGCCGTTAATTGCACCGAATCCACATAAGAGAAGTCTATCTGCGCTTTTGTATACTCCTCTGTGCCAATGAAAAAATCCTGGTGGTCTTTTCCCTCCGTTATCATAGAAGCGCCTTGACCTTGAATACTTTTGGCAAAATTCCTAACAGCGCTGTCCAAGTACATATTTTCTGTAAACCGGCTTGATGAGAGCTTCTCAAAGCCAATGATAATCTGCTCTCCGTTGCCGGAAATCAAATATAGCCCACACTCTACGTTATCCATTCCACTATAAAGAGTATAGTAGTCCTCTGATGCGTTTTCAAATCCTTCCGGCAAGCTGAACAATAGTCTGGCCCAACCGTTATGATAGACATTGCCATTGAGTTCTCCTTTTGTATAGGAAATTTCTGCGTTTGAAGAATCCTCCACCGAATATGAGCTGTCAAGGTGTGAATCCATATAATTTTTGGCCTGCTTTTCCGCCAGTTTGCCACCTAAGGCCAAAAGGAAAAGAGTGGCTGCCACTCCAATAGAGATGAGCAGCGTCTTACGCACACGGGGATTACGATTGGATTCTTTCAATATATGCCTTACTTTGAAGAAAAACGGAATAATGCCTATTCCGATTTCAACCAAAATGACGATTATGCGGGCGGTACTGATGCTTGAGCCAAACGTATCCAGCTGTCCAATTCCGCCAGCTGTCCAAATGAACATCCATACTGTCCAAAGACGGATACTGCGGCGTTGCTTTTTCTCAGCTTTCGATGGCGCTTTTCCCAGTGTATCCTTTTTTTCCGGGGGATGGGGGTTCTGTTCTGTCCACGTCGTTGAAGGTTGACTATAAGCACCTTCGCCGTTTGAGCCAGAAGATTCCCAATGAACTGAGCCGCTGTCATCCCAAGCTCCTTTGGTAAACTCTTCTTGGCGCTGATTCTCCCTATTGGGGCGCTGCTCAAATTTTATTGACCACGAACCTGTGGTATAATCTGTCGCTTTTCTTGATGGCCCGTTAATATTTTGAACTTCTGTCTGGAATTTGGGAGATAAGACAATCTTGTTTTGATCTTGTCCGCTTGTATTAAGCGCCTGACGAAACATTTTGGGGCTGGCAAACCGTTGCGCGGCATCGAAAGAGCAGGCTGTCAGCACTGCCGCCTTCAAAGCACCGCTGCCATATTTCGGTTCCGGGATTGTATCTCCGCCCAATCGTTTCATCTGCGCCTCGTTGTTCTGCGCCGCCGTTGGAACGACAGGCGGCATAGGCACAAAGGGCAGTCTGCGCTCATTCAGCAGCCAATACAGCACCAGGCCCAGAGAGTAAATGTCCACCGACGCACCATAGGACTTGCCGCTGTACACCTCAGGCGCCATATAGCTATAGGTGCCGGTCTTCGTGGCCTTAGTCGTGTGATCCATGGTTCGCGCGATCCCAAAGTCCCCCAATTTAAAATCTCCAAATTCGTTGACAAAAATATTCTGGGGTTTAATATCCCGATGGATAATATCTTTCTGCCTGCACAATTCCAGTGCGCGGCAGATATTTTGTCCCAGTTGGATGACCTGCCCCTCCGTCAACCCATATTGATTGATATAATCCGGCAGGGAGGTCAACAACTCCATTCGAATCAAGACATCCCAGCCCCGTCCGTCCCCATGGGGTACGATCATATGGTCTTCATAGCTGACGATATTTGATGTTCCCTTAAACTGAGACATCATTTTGAATTCGGACACAATATCATCGACCTGGCTCTTAAAAATTGCCGTAATACTTTTGTCATCGTATCCGTTGTCTGCATATTCGCGATACTCATCAGCCGACTTTGGAATGGATATCACCTTTAGAGCGGAGCGGTAGCTGCCTGTACTGTCTGTTTTTTGGATCTCATAAACTTTGCCAAAGCCGCCGGAACCAATCGTCCGCACCGTATCCCAGCCTGGCCACATCTGGCTTGTTTCCATACTGATACCCTCTCTTTATTTTACCGTCATCCTAAATTGTCCGGCTTGTTCCCCCGGCTAATTTCCGCTCCAAAACACTTCGGACAGTCTATTCCTTTTCTAAGAGGCGCTTCTCCTTCAGTCGGAAAGTATTCAATCGAGACTACTTCGCCGAGGCCGTGACATACGGGGCATTGAGGTAACGCAATCCCCTCAATTGCCGCCTTTCTTCTCAGCTCTCGATAGCGCTCTTTAATAATCTGCACATCTGCCGAATCCGGCACCTTTCCCTTTCCGCCACACAGACCGCAGGTATCATCAAAAAACCATTTCTCCGTAGTCACGATACCAAATCGTTTTTTGATATGCCTCTGTGCGACAAAGGTTTGAATTCCATCTCCTTGGCAATGGGGGCAGAGAATCATCTTGGGCTTAGGCCGCGGTGGAAAAGCATGCTTTTTCTCGCAGGTTTCACACCGAATGTTCGCTTTTGACACCGGTGACCCGCAGTCGATACAATAAAAGTTTTTGGGAGCGGACCCTGACCTTGGCTTTTTGGGGGTGCCGGTAGAGTCGTCAAATGGGCCTTTCGTGGTTCCTCCTTCATCATGGAACTTGGGCCGCTCTGGCGGTACGGCTGGCTTTTTGAGGCAAAAAGGGCACGGGAAAAGCTGCCCGCTTTCAATACGCAGCCAACCAAGGCCCCTGCAAACAGGGCAGGACCGATCCGCTTCTTGATATTGGGGCGTCTGGTGCAGAGCGTCCAGTTCTTTTTCCGCTTCTGACCCAGGCGAAGTTATTCCGCTTCCATCACAGATTTTACAGGGAGCACGGTGGTATGTAACCAAGTCCACGGAAAGAAGGCTCTCCCACTTTTCCCCTCTGCACCAGGGACACGTCCGGCCGTCTGGAGGCCGCGAGTCAATATTAGCCATTGTTCCAGCCAACGCCTCACGCATTTCGCGGGCACTTTGAAAGCGGTCCTCAGCATAAAAAGCACAGGCTTTTTGAATGACAAAATTCAGCCGGTCATTCCCATGCTTTGGCACTGGGATTGACTCTCCTCCAAATCGCCTGGCCTGCGCGTTATTATTTTGGGACGGCGTCGGCCCAGCCGAGGATACAGGGACAAAAGGAAGCCGCCGTTCATTAAGCAGCCAAAACAGAACCAACCCCAGCGAGTATAGATCTACCGTTTTCCCATAAGGCTTCCCCATATACACCTCGGGGGCCATATAGTTATAGGTCCCGATCTTTGTGGCCCTGGTCGTATGGTCCATGGTGTTAGCGATCCCAAAATCGCCCAGCTTGAAGTCGCCAAATTCATTGACAAAAATATTTTGCGGCTTGATGTCCCGATGGACGATATGCTTCCTCTCGCACAACTCTAAGGCCCGGCAAATATCGCAGGCGAGTTTTGTGACCTCGTCCGCGCCCGGCAGTCTTTGTCCGCAATACTGTGTCAACGGCATCAACAGTTCCATTCGGATCAGGATATCCCATCCGATCCCATTCTGATGCGGGACCACCATATGATCCTCATAGCTCACAATATTGGAAACGCCTTTAAATTGTGACATCAGCGCAAATTCCGAGACTACATCCTCCATCTGGCTTTTAAAAATGGAGGTGATGCTTTCGTTATCATACCCGTCGTCTTTGTAGTACTGATATTCATCGGGGGACGCCGGGATTGAGATCACCTTCAACGCGGAATGATAATTCCCTGTATCGTCCGCTTTACAGATCTCGTAGACCTTTCCAAATCCACCGCTGCCCAGGACACGCACCGTATCCCAACCGGGCCAGAGCTGCCTGCCCTCCATGACAATCTCTCCCTATTTGATCTCTTTTCCGTGAAGCATATAATAGGCCGCCGGCCTTTTGATGATTTTTACAAGATCATAGATCCACATGAAAAACCATACAATATCCACGAAAACAAAGATTATCTGCGCCACCGGCGAAGTCTTTAACTGCATCATAATCATCATAATCACCATTTCCGATGACTCGATCAGCCCGCGCTCGATATTTCCGTCATAATAGCAATGTATCCCGAAAAAACAGCCCAGCGGAAGGCAAAGTAAAAGAGCGACCAGCTTGTTTTTCTTCTTCGGAAGCTCCAAAACGACTTCTTTCCCGGCACAGCTGGGGCACGCAATGATTGGATTATCGATTGTACCCGAATAAGTCCCGCCTGGAGGAAGGCTTTCCGCACTGCTGAAAACGAACCCGTTCCCATGGCAGCAGGCACAGTCCCGGCGAGCCAGCTGGCCATATCGATATTTGAGTTGGGCTGCGGATTTCTCATACTCCAGCTGGGCGAGACGGGTGACCTTTCCCGCTCCCCCGCACACAGGGCAGGATGTCGCATGGGCATAAAAGACATCCTGTTGTTTGGGATTTTTGGCGACAAACCGTTTCGCTTGCCCCGTTCCCCCACAACAAGGGCATGCGGCGAGGTCTCCGCTCTTTTTCTGATCCTTTTTGATAGAGTTCGCCACTTCTTTTTTGAATTTAAGTGCTCTTGCTATTTTGTATACCAAAAAAATGAACGGAGCAGCAACTACCGCCATAATTGCCCCATAAAGGAAATTCCCGGAGCAAATAAAAAGTACTGTAACCAAAGAATATGGCACCCCAAGGAGGAGTGCGGCTCCCAACGTTCCCTTTAATTGTCCCTCGCTCCGTGTCTGAAGCCTCAATTCCCCTTTGCTCAGCTTTCGATTCGGGGCCGCCGGTCTGGGCCGAACGGATTCCTCGGGAGCCTCATCTTCAATCTGAGGCTCCGGGTCCCATTCTGTGTTGTGGTCATCCTGCTCGGGACCCTTATTCGCCCCATATCGAATGCGGTAGGTTCCTTCACCCATCCAGTCGACTGTGCCGGTGCCATCGCCCGCTTCTACGGTTTCTTCCCCACCAAAGGGGATGGAGCCATCGACCATCTTCCCGCACTCGGGGCAGAATTTTGTCCCCGGCTGCAGTTCTTTCCCACAATTTTCACAAATCACTTAACATGTCCTCCCGTCTCTTCCACACGACACAGAATCACGGTGATGTTATCCCGTCCGCCGCGCTCCAGCGCTCTGTCGATCAGCGCGTTAACGCAGCAGCCCAAAGGCTGTTCCTCTTTCATGATCGAACAAATCTCTATGCTTGTTACCATATCGGTGAGGCCATCGCTGCAAATCAGGTACTGATCCCCTACCCTCAGTTCGCCCTTTGCGATATGCGGCTCCAAGGTCAATTCATCCGAAAAGATTCCCAGGTGCTGGGACAGACGCGGTTTCCGCTTAGGGGGTTCCATACCCGGAAGAAGAATAAGATCTGTGTCGTCTATTGACAGCTGTAAAAGCTCGTTGTCCCGGAGTCGGAATGCGCGGCTGTCACCAATGTTGCAGGCATACACCTCATTCGGGCGAAACAGCAGCCCAACCGCGGTACTGCCCATGCGGCCATATTCCAGCCGCTGTACCTCCTGACACACCCGCTCATTCATCTTTTGGCACAGGCACTCCAGCTTCTGGCTGGCTGAAACTGCAAGCGCAGTTGGACCGTCCCAATACTGCTTTATGGTTTGCGCGCACAGAAAGGAGGCGGCTTCACCAGCTTCCTCGCCGCCCATACCGTCAAAAACAAAGTAGCACATCTCCCGGTCCAGAGGGGATTTCTGGGAGAGGAGCCGCTCCAAATCTCCATGCTCCTGTTCCAACATATGGCCGCAAAAATAGAAATTGTCCTCATTGTTGGCGCGAACTCTGCCAGTGCGGCAGCCGCAGGCGGCGTCAATCAAATAGTCCATGTGTATCTCCACCATTCACAGGAAGGGGGCGGGTAGTCCGCCCCCTCCACGGTTTTACAGCCTGTCCTCCGTCTCCATTTTGTTGGCAAAGGATTCCATTGTCTTAGCATAGTCCTCCAGAAGTTCGGAGAACTGGGTAAAGGTGGACTGCATTCCCTCAAAACTGGAGACAAACGCGGTCTGCGCGTTGCCCTGCCAGGTCTCGTTCAGTCCGCTCACCAGCGCCTTCAGCCTGGTGATGATCTCGTCATGCTGATTCCGATAGTTGCGCACGTCAGACGCTTTGGCCCGCAGGGTATCGGGATTTACTAAAATCTGTGCCATGATGTGGTTCCTCCTAAAAGTATGATGTTATCTACACGGCCAGAGCCGTATAAATCGTCAGGAAATGCTGTTGATCTTACTTTTCATAGCTTGGTCGGCGGCTTCCATCCGACCGGCGGTATCCTCCATCACCACGGCGAACGAGGCCAGCGCCTGCTCAAAGCTGTCAAAACGCTCCTTCATTCCCTGGTATTTTGCCAGAAATTCCTTTTGCGCGTTGCCGGTCCACACCTCGTCCAGTGTGAGGACGAGGTTGGTCATGCGCTGGATGACTTCCGTATGCTCTTGGGCGCACTGCCGGATCCGCGCCGCCTGGGTGCGCATGGTTTCTGGTGTCATCAAAATTGTTTGGGGCATTATGTATCACCTTCATTTTTACGATTTCTTTTGATACTGGACTACTTGGACTAAATTACCTTTAAACCCATTTCCATTTAACTGGGGTGTGGAGGGCGAGTAGGTATATGTCCTTGCGTTATACCCGCTGGAATCGATAATGCTGTAACTCCCATCTGCGTTTTTTCCCGTGACGACTACATAATGCTGCGGATTGCTGGATCCAATGATGGGGGCGGAGTACCGGCTTGGATCATTCAAATACCTGTTCAGTGCCACATCAATGGAAGAAGTCTGTCCAGTTTGATCCAAAGACGCAGTCACACCAAGTGCGCTCCCACAGTTGTTCCAATACATTAATTCATTATTGCCCTGATAACTCATAATCTGCTTCGGCGTTATGTTTTGCCCAAGCAATCCGCTCAACGCCGACGACGTACTTGCAACAGCGCATCCGGCCCCCCCATTATAGCCATCTGGCCAAATTGATGCATCACGGTCACCTATATATGCTGAAATAAACGGGATTGTGTGATCCGTAACTTGGCCCCCAACAGCCCCGCCCCCTTGGGCATTCCAGGAAACATTCGGACCATTAGAACTGGTCTGCGCAGAAAACGTGACATTCGGGCCGCTGGGACTTCCCGGACTCGAAGTAGTATTAGCAAATGTGATATTCGGGCTGCTGGAGCTTCCCAGGCCAGGTGTGCCATTGATAAATGTGATATTAGGGCCGGACTGCTTGCCCATTTGGTCCTGCGCAGCGAGCGACAGCCCTCCCGCCGCAATTGCGCCTCCCATGGCGGCGCCCACAATCGCGCTGGTTTTGCTCCACACCCCCTCGGACGAGGTTCCCGCGCTGCCATCCACCTGGGCGAGGGCATCCACTGTCTCCTGCACGGCCCGGCTGTACGACTGGCTGAGCCGCGCCTGCTGATTCAATCTGTTTTTCAGGCTGACCAGCTCACTTTCCAGTCGGGGTTTTGCCAAAAAACTCATCCCGGACATACCATCAATCGCCTTTGACACCATGTTCGCTGCCTGAGAGGTTTGCTCCGCCGCAAACGTGATGGCAGCTCTCAATTCATTGATGGAACTCTGCTCCACTTTTATTGTTGCCATATCCTCTTACCTCCCATCAAAACCGTCCTGAACTTCCACGGATGGAGGCCGCGGCGCTGTCATCCTTCTGCTTGATGGACTCCGCCGTATGGCGCACCTGCGCGGCGGCATCGCGCAACTCCTGCTGGAGCGCAATATTTTGCTTGTAAAGCTCCACCAGCTTGAGATACATGGCGTCGGCGGCCTCCCCCTGCCAATATCCGGAAATATCGTTGATGCGGCTTCTCAACCTGACAGTACCTTCATTACAGGTATCCGCAGCTTCCTCCAGCCGTTTGGCCTGTGCCATCAATTGGGCGTAATCAATGCTGATTTGTACCGAACCAATAATCCCCATATCAATCTCTCCTATTGAACAATGATGATGCTTCCGTCCCAGATCCCAAGTTCGTTCAATGTTTTCCCGTATTCCAGCATCTTTCCGTCACAAGACAGCGAAAGCGCGGAAATCGGGGCAAAGGTGTGATAATCAAGGTTCCTCAATGTTTCCAAGAGCTTTGCCGACAGAGTGGACACCGGAAGATCCGACGGAAGCTCTACATCGCGTTCAAACTGCCCATTCCGGGATTTGACCGTGACAATTGCAGTATCCATGCTATCCCTCCATTTCAGCTTGGAGCATGGCCTGAACCGCTTCGCGCAGCTCAGCCTTTAGGTTTTCCTGCGTCACCGCTTCCAGCAAAATACAGTTTTGGTCGTCCTCAACGGCTGGTGTTAGCTTTACCGCGCCTCTGGCATCGTCCATGAAAATAAGGCTGGTCAATTTTCCTCCAGACCAGCGGTCCAAAAAGGCATAGGAATAGTAATTTGTTTGGAATGAAAAGGCGTCTGCAATGATTGCCCGCAGCTTATCGTCCATCCCGATTTCCTTAAGCGTCGCCGTTGAATTCTCGGCCTTAATCTGATTCAATTTTCTCTGCGAGACAAGACAGGGCGCGCAGGATAGCGTTTCTGCCCACACCCAATCCAGACCGCACAGTTCTTTCATCGCCTGCTCCGACCCAATCTCAGATAATTCAAACACTCCATTTCTGGGGACGGAACGGACCACGCGCTGTTTTGCTATGTAATAGGCGCAGCCGGCTTGTCCGCAAGAAATAAGCTGAGCGTCGACGATAATCACCTTTTCGCTTTTCAGAACTGTTTCAAGATTGGGAAGATAGGCCGGACTCAGCGCACGGCTCCCGTCGAAATCCAATTGGAGTATCCCTTTTTCCTCAAGAGACTGCTGCGCGGCCAGCAGCTCGGCCCGCAACTGACGCTGTTCCATATTCTGAAACGCATCTGGAATGGCGATCACTTCCGGGATGCCCAATAGTGCCGCCGCACACAATAATTCTTTCGCTGTCAAGCATACTGTCATCTCTGTTCCCCCATAAATATCGTTTTGAAACGGCTGGCCTTGCCCTCGCGCAAGATATATCCTTCATGTGGACCCAGCATAAGCTCTTTCTCGCTATATGGCATATCAACGTCAAAAGCCGTATGTGACCGCAGGTTTCCGCCTAAAAGGATCCCGGTTCCACGGTTGACTAAGACGCTTATCATTGCTTCCCCCTGATTGTAGAACATTCCTGCGGTGGTACTGTCGCAGGCCAGCACCAGATAGACTCCCAGACCAGCCGCCAGCCGCACGACCATTTCCAGCCGTTTCACCGTTGGATTGCCGATCAACTCAAAACAGCCCTTCCAATCGTCGACGATGATGGCAATCTCCTCAAAATCGGTTTCACCACTGACATCTCGGGCATCCTTCCGACGTCGCAATTCCTGTGCCAGAGACTCTATGTAGCAGTCCATTTCTTCCCCGGTCACGCAGAATTGACGGGCGTATCCTCTGATGGCTTCCAGTCCCTGCCCGTCGGGGGCAAACGCAACGATCCGGGTCCCTCTGCCAGAAAGCTGTGCCGCAATCACCTTTAAAAGATTGCTCTTTCCGCTGCCCGGAGTGCCGGAGATCAGTACGCAGTGGTTTTCCTGAAAATCCAGCGGCACAGGAGAAATATCGCTCATGTGGAGCCCGATGACCACTTTGTCACAGGGCACGGAGCCAAAGGCGATCACCTCGGGCATAACTGGAATTGTCTTTGGGCGTCCCCCGTTCCAAGCATCGCTCATCTGACAGCCGAGATGCCGGATGTTTACAACCACATCTCCCTCCGTATCCCCCGGAGCGGGCAATGCGGTTTGGAATTCCAGCACCTGACCCAGCCGTACAAGCCCTCGCCCGGCGGTGTCCTCCGGCACAAGGCCGCCGGTTTTCCCCATAATATCCAGATACATACTCTGATCTGTCATCTGAAGGACCATGGAGGTTTTGATATTCGACTTGAGCTTATAAGGGATGGCTGAAACGGCGTTTGCCGTGGTCACCAGCAGGACTCCGTAATTTCCACCCTCTCTTGTCAGCTTGGTAAAAAAGCCTTCCAGTCCGGGATAGGTCGGCAGGACCGCCCCGAAATTGTCTACCAGCAAGAGAATATAGGGCAGCTTTTCCCCGGTAACCTGGCGGTAGGCGGACAGGGTATTCACCCCAATAGAAGCAAAGCGTTTTTTCCGTACTTCCAGCTCATCTGACAAAAGTTGGGCCAATTTGTTGACCTTTTCCTCCTCGCTATCGTTGGCAGTACCGCCCACATGGGGAAACGATTGGAACATATTGAGGCTCCAACCGCCGAAGTCCATCATGTAGAGATTAACTTCCTCCGGTGAATTGAACAGGCAGGCCGACATGGAAAAGGTTTGTAAAAACGTGGTCTTGCCGCTGCCGGGCGCGCCATAGAGGGCAATATGGCCGCAGGAATTAAAATTAAACCTTAATGGATACTGGCTTTGGCTTGCCGGGTCGTCTACCAGACCCAGAACTGCGCCGGGCGGCTCATCCCCGCCGCGCCAAGTCTGACCGTCAAACCCCGCCCGCGCCAAAGTATCCAGGGGAAGGCTTCGGGGCAAATCTTCCGTCCAAATTCTGCGGGCAGGCGCGAACTGATGCTCCAAGGCATAGTTTGCCAGATGCTCTACTACCGCGTTGACCTCACACTTGCTGGAACGGAACCCGGTAGTGGCGTCATCGCCATAAATCTCCCGACGGCCCATCAGATCCACTGCCGCAATGGGCGCGGCCTTCAGCAGCGGGTTCTTGGCGAAGGGCTGATATGGTGCGCCGCAGTAAAAAGATTGAAATTCGGTAACCGTATCATCTCGTGTCATTTTGACAAATGCCCGTCCCGGGCTTCTGATCCCTGCCGCATCCGGGCGGTCGATCATTTCTTTGCTGTTTGCTACGTCAGCTACCTTTAGGCACAGGCGGAAGCCCACATTGCTCTCCATTTGTTCGGAAACGATACCAGCAGGCTTTTGCGTCATCAAAATCGTATCAATACCCTGGGCGCGTCCAAGGCGGAACAGGTCCTCCACAGGCTGTACATAATCAGGAAACGCCTGCTTGAATTGGGCATATTCATCAATGATGAGGAAAAGAAATGGCAACCGCCCCGGATACTTCAAGATGCTGTCGACTCCTGCCTCTGAAAACAGGCGCAGCCTGCGCTCGTTCTCCGTGGCCAGCGCTTTCAGCTTGCGCCCAATATTGGTGTCCAGGTTGGAGATTACCCCCGCAATATGTGGCAGACCCTGAAAGGGCTGCAGCAGGCCAGTGCCCTTGAAGTCCACCAAAACAAAATTCACATCCATGGGCGAAAAGTGAACTGCCATGGACAGGATCCAGGACTGGATCGCCTCCGTTTTGCCGGAGCCTACCATTCCGGCCACAATCCCATTGGGTCCATTCGCCTTTTCATGGAGATCCAGATAAAACAGCTCCTGCCCACTTCGGATGCCGATGGGCACAGCCAGGGACTTCCGCGCCTCTCCTCGGCTCCAGAGCGCACCGATGTCAAGCTTGGACGCCTGCTTAACGCCTAATCCTTCCAAAAAGCTCACATTAGTGGGCAGCGGCTCCTCTTTTGCCATGCTTTCCACCCGAATCGGGGCTATTCGCCGCGCAAACCTGTCGTATACATTTTCCGGGCAGACATCCGGCGTAAATGCCTGCTTATCCTGTATTGATGTTTTGTCATAAATCCGGCCCGCACCCTCGCGGACCTCAATGATGGTGCGGCACTCCTTGGGAAGCTGCTGAAGGCCATTTGCCAAATAGAGAACGGCAAACCGTAGCTCTTCGCCGCATTTCGCCAAGTAGTTCAGAAGCGCGGAGTGCAAAATCAGGCTGGGGTCCCCCACCACAAACAGGTAAAACGGCATATATATTGTCTGGAAATGAGAATTCTCAGCATCCCGTACCCGTTGCCCAAGCAGGTCGCCGAACAGCCTTGCCAGCTCCCCGGCATCGGAACCGCTCTGCGCCAGAAATCGTATCTGCCTGTCATCGCTGAAGCAGTGGGGAAGCCATCGCATCCAGTCCCATTTACTTCGCTTGTGATTGGGCATGAATCCTATGATTTTCAACTCGTCATAGGAATGGAGGGCGGCGGCCTCAAGGATCATATTGCTCAGCAGATCCAAGCACTGGTCCTGTGGGCCGATAATACCCACAAAGCCGTTTTCCCGACAAGGACAGACCACCGGGACATTTTTTAGGTTCCGGCTCTTTTTTGCCAGTTCCACCGCCTGTTCTACCAGTGGGTCCTCTGCCAACCCCTGCTTCGGAGCTTTGAGCACGTAGCTGGACGGCACGGTTCCTGTCCCAATACGCAAACTCATAAAATCCTGGTCGGTGGGGGTGCGTTCCCAAAGGCGCCGATTTCTTTCCGCAGGCCATTTGCAGCAGTCCTGCGGGGCGGGGTCATTACGTAGCAGGGCAGACTGCCGAAGCTTATGCTGCCGCACCAGTTCCGTTTCTATCTGGTTGATATAATCCCCGTAAGCAGATGCCAGCTTTTGCTGTGCTTTTTTATACTTTCCGCTTTGAAACAAATTGTTGACGGCGTTGATTGGATACCGTATGGCCATGAGGTTCCAGTTGGGCTTTCCACCGATGGACGGCGGTGGCTCGATCTCACATTCCATCGGTTCCAAGTTTGTTTCCAGGCGGGGGGCGCGGCTGAAAACAGGGCGTGTTGAGATCGTCCCCCCATTCAGGGTCAGATGCTCTGGGATATACGATACGATCCGTTCTCCGTCGTAGATAAAATACTGGGTTTCGATGGACACAACGTCCCCTGGCAGCAGAACCGCACTTCTGGTCAGCAGGCCGTTGACATAGGTCCCGTTTCTGCTTTTCTCATCGGTCAGCCTGCACTGTCCCTCGACTTTCCAAATGTACGCGTGGTATCGGGAAACCCGCTCGTTCGGTATCACGATGGAGCACTCGGGGCTGCGTCCAATCGTGATGCCGGGCCCCACCTCAGCTTCGGCCCGAAGCGCCTGATCAACGTTGAAAAAACGAATGCCCTGCATATGTGCTTTACTCAGCCAGATTCCTTTGCCAAAAGCAATGGGAGCGATTCCCAGCGCACTCCGCGCCACCCAATCCGTACCGCGGCGCTCCAGCTGTAAGGCTTGCAATTGCGGGTCGCTGCCGTGAAAGATATAATCGCAGGTAGAATCGAAGCCAAGCGTATATGAGGTGAATGACGCCGCGCCAATATCTATGATCTTATTGCCGTCATAAATCCGCATGACTGGTATCATGGCTGCCTGTTCCCTCCTTCTACCAGCTCTTCGCTTTTTTGGTTGGAAACATTCAAATAATTCATGATCATGTTGATATCAATACCCAATGGCGGCATTAGATTTCTGGTTTCAGAATTTGCAACAAACAAAAACGTAAGACTCATGCAGGTGTCCCACATCATCTCCCGCGTTCCTCGTTCGATGAGGCTGATGGTCTGCCTAGATGTTCCTACCAAGCCCGCAACTTCTTCCTGGCTTAAGTCCAGCTTTGCCCGAAGCAAAGGCAGGTTTTTAGCCAAAGCGTGTTGATATTGCTCTTTTTGAAAATCAGGTATCTTTGTGCTCATAAATATTCCGTGTTCCTCCACTCATTTTTCCGATTCTTAGTAAATATGATTTCATTCTATCGCATGACTAATAATTTGTCAAGATGTCACGTTATTCGCTTTTAAAGCCAGGTAGTGTTCACATAAGCAAGAGAATATGGTAAAATAGGTCTATGGAACTGAAGAAAGAGCAATATGAGAAAATCAAAGACTGTTTTCCAACGCAAAGAAAGCCAGCGATAATCAGCAACTTGGACGTATTAAACGCCATGCTGTATCTTGTAGACAGTGCCTCTCTGAGCAGAAACAAGGAGCTTTTGCGCAGGAAAATCAGGCCCAATACCGGCATGCAGTATTGGTTGGAGGTCAGTTTGGAGCCGACCCGGAGCAAATCGGCGGACTCCCACAAATCGGCTTCTAATTTTCTGATGTTTACCATAGGAGTCACGTCTCCCCAATCGCCTTGGTTTCACAGCTTCTGACACGATAAAGTAATCACAGCGTGGATCAAACGACTTGTCTATTGGAACCAGGCCATGTGTATAAACAAGATGCCAAGTGCCTCCTGGAAATTCCCGTATTCATCAGTACATAGCTTATGATTACAGCGTAGTGAATTTCCCCTTCCGCACAAAGTACTCTTTGCATATGGGGGAAGGATCAGTGTGGGTATCGCTTGCATTTTGCGGTTCGCTATGGTACACTAATTTTTAGCCAGTCGTGGATTTTGGGGGAGAAGGATGCCCTATGCTGACAAATCAGGAAGTGGAAAAGATCATTGAGGAGTTGTGCGGCAGCGTAGAATCTTTATTCCCTCAAAATAAGGTTGAAGCCATCCTGTTTGGCTCTTATGCCAGAGGCGACGCGGAGCCGGGGTCAGATATCGACGTGCTGATCCTTGTGGACGCATCACGCAAGGACATATCGGCGCGGAATTGGCAGGTGGGGGATCTGGCCGCGGAGCTTTTGCTTGACTATGGGATCGTAGTGTCCCCCATTGTGGAAAACCGAACCTATTTCAACAAGAACGTGGACGTATTGCCATTTTACCGCAATGTCAAGCGGGAAGGGGTGCGGCTGGGTGCCTGATATCACAAGGATTGACCTATCCCGGTACCGCTTGCAGAAGGCGAAAGAGACGCTGGCATCCGCTAAACGGGACATGGACGCAGAGGACTACGCCTCTGCCAACAACCGGGCGTACTACGCCATTTTTCACGCCATGAGGGCTGTTCTTGCTCTGAATGGAGAGGACTACAAAAAGCATTCAGCTGTTATTTCCCGCTTTACGTTGAATTACCTGAAGCCTGAAGCCCAGAGAATACAGCAAGTTGATTTCCAACGTCTCTCTGATTCGGAACTGCAGCGACTACGAGGACTTCTACATCTGCTCGGTTGCGGATACAAATGCGCTGTCTTCCGGGGCTGAGGCTTTCTGTGGGGATATGGAGAAATATCTGGCGGGACGCTACCGGACGAATGCTTGACGGGAATCGTCCTATCTGATTACAGCGTGGTCAAATTTTCCCTATTCCCCTCAAAATCAGAACGGGCTTCGCCGGTTGACGGCGAGGCCCGTTTCCCGTTTGATCACATAACTGACCACAGACGCGCCCGGAACACTCGGAAGCAACGCAGCTAAGCGCCATTAAAAAGAAACTGAAAGCCGAACGGAAACGGCCAAAAGCCACTATAAATAACACAAAAAAGTTTCCGCCCAGCGTTCACACGCAAGAGGTCACAGATTCGAGTTCTGTAGTCTCCACCAGCCGAAACCCCTTGAACCGCACGGTTTGAGGGGTTTTCGCTTTGCTTTTGAGTAAACTGTACCCATAAGATTGGACACATCGGGTTTTAGAAAACCCCGAAAAAAGTACACAGGGGTTTAAGAGACCCC
>ERZ808028.485-NODE-485-length-33042-cov-6.020446_pt1 | contig 33042 bp, 28 predicted proteins | sample MGYA00380184_ERZ808028 | MGnify/ENA primary metagenome ERZ808028 (study PRJEB31490, sample SAMN06133397) | mouse gut metagenome | isolation source: J8_1 | host: mice | place: China: Chengdu | collected 2015-05 ...
ACGCCGGATCGTATCTACGAGGCAGATATTGCGATTCAGGACGGCAAGTATGCGGCTTTCCTGGCAGCAGGAACGAAGGCAGAGGCGAAGGAAACCATTGATGCCAAGGGAAATTATGTATTTCCAGGCATTATCGACTGCCATGCACATTTGAATGAGCCAGGTTTTGAGTACAGAGAAGATTTTGAGACAGGCTCCCGCGCGGCGGCGGTTGCAGGCTGTACAACGTTAATCGATATGCCGCTTAATAACGACCCCTCTTTGATGAACAAAGAGATTTTTGATCTGAAGATGGGTAAGATCAGCAAGCACTCTGTTATTGATTATGCGTTATGGGGCGGGCTTGTAGGCGACTATGACGATAAGCCGGATTCTGTAAAGAACAACATGAATGACCTAGTAGACCTGCACAACTGCGGCGTTGCGGCGTTTAAGGGCTTTACATGCCCCAACGGAAACCTTTTCCCTACTGTAAACATGGGAAATGTGCGCAAGGCATTGGAGGTCTTAAAACCATATAACGCACTGTGCGGCTTCCATTGTGAAGAGTACGGCCAGGTATTGGAGAGAGAGAAAGAGGCCAAGGCAAAAGAAGGCCGGACCAATGAGCAGAAGATTCGTGATTTCTTAGACTCCCATGACGTCTGGACAGAGTATGTTGCTACTAAGAATGTCATTGACATGGCAAGGGCAACTGGCGGACGCGTACATATCTGTCATGTGAGCCATCCCATGGTAGCTCAGGTTGTGAAGGACGCTATCCATGAAGGGCTCCCCATTACGGCAGAGACTTGCCCTCACTATCTTGGTTTTACAGAGGACTTCGTGTTCGAGAAGGGCGCTCCGGCAAAATGTACGCCTCCGATGCGTACAAAAGAGGATATGGAGAAGATGTGGGATTATGTCCTTGACGGGACCTTGTCATGCGTAGGAAGCGACCATTCTCCGGCGGCTGATGAGGAGAAGGACAATGCCACCAAGGATATCTGGCATGCGTGGGGCGGCCTTAATGCAATCCAGTTCTTCCTTCCGATGATGTTTGATATGGTTGTGAATAAGAAGGGATTAAGTCCTACTTTGATTGCTAAGGTGATGGACTATAATCCGGCTAAGATTTTCGGACTGTATGGACGTAAGGGCGCTTTTGAGCTTGGATTTGACGGCGACGTGGTAATCGTAGACCCTAATAAGGCATGGAAGGTTGACCAGACAAAGCTTCTGACAAAGGGACACGTATCCTGCTTCGACGGACAGGAAGGCAAAGGCGCGCCTACATGTACGATTATTCGAGGTAAGGTAGTGGCTTTAGACGGCATGTACAAAGAGGAAGCGGTAGGATATGGCGAGTATATCACACCGGTAAAATAATAAAGGAGAGAGATTATGGGTGATGTAAACAATGAAAAGAAAGAGGCAAGCTCATTAGCTCCAATTAAGCCTCAAGACCGTATCATGAGCTGGGGGTCCAACACGATGCTCTGGCTTGGCGGATGTATTTCCATCGGAACGCTGACCATGGGAAGCGCCCAGCTTGAGAAGGGCTTGAATCTGATTCAGTTGTTCCTTGCAGTATTTATTGGTTCGCTGATTCTAATTATCGGTATTGCGGCCAACGATCAGTTCAGTTATAAGACGGGTGCTCCTTATGCGATTCAGCTAAAGAGTGCGTTTGGAACAAAGGGAAGCTCGATTCCGGTATTGATTCGAGGACTTCCGGCTATCGTATGGTATGGCTTCCAGACATGGCTTGGAGGCGCGGCTCTTAACAATATTTCCATCGTGTTCTTTGGGTTTGACAATATCTGGGTATTTTTTATCTTGTTCCAGTTAATCCAGATTTTGTTATCCATCAAGGGCTTCCAGGGAGCAAAATGGGTAGGAAATATCGGCGGTGTGGTAATTTCTATCGCTATGATTTATCTGTTATATATCTGTATCTCACAGTACGGCGACGTAATTGGCGACAAGCTGATGAGCCACGGCGGAACCTGGGGGATGCCCTTTATCGGCGCTGTGATCGCTTTCTTCGGTAACAGTACGACGGTTATGTTAAATGCAGGAGATTATTCACGTGAGATGAAGGCAGGATACACCTCCGTAGCCCGTGGGGCGTCTTACTTCTGCGCTATGGTTCCTGCAACCGTATTGCTGGGACTCATTGGCGCTATGGCTTCCACAGCTACCGGTATCGCCAATCCGATTAATGCATTTGCGCAGATGGTAGACAACAAGATTGTCCTTCTGGTAACGTTAGGCTTCATCATCTTTGCTCAGTTGTCCACCAACCTTGCAAGTAATGTTATCCCGCCAGCATATGCGTTCATGGATGTATTTAAGATCAAGCACAGGACAGCCGTTATTATCGTTGGTATCCTTGCGGTAGCTACCTGCCCGTGGATTCTGACAAACGACAGCTCAGCGGCAGGGCTTGACCTGTTCGTTAAGATTTACTCCGCATTCTTCGCACCGATTTTTGCAGTACTGATTACTGACTTCTTCATTCTTCATAAGAGAAATGTATCCGAGGAGGTATTGAAGGATCTGTATAATGACAGTGGAAACCATGCGGGCATTAACTGGGCGGCAATTATCGCAATCGCTGTGGGCGCGGTTATCGGTCTGATTAATGTAAATATTTCATTCTTTACAGCAACTATTCCGACAGGGCTTGTATTCTACTTCTTAATGAAAAAGATGCCGTCCTGCGAGCGGTTCAGAAAAGGAACAACGTTGGAGTAAACAGGAGGTATTGCTAATGTATGATGTATTAGTTAAAAATGGTAAGATTGTTACGGCAGATGCCGTAACAGAAGGTAATATAGCAATCAAAGAGGGCAGGATTGCCGCAGTTCTGACCAAAGGGGAAGAACCGGAGGCAACAAATGTTATTGATGCGGCTGGAAAATATGTATTCCCAGGGGCAATCGATACCCATGCTCATTTAAACGATCCTGGTTTTGAGTGGCGTGAGGATTATGAACACGGTACGGCTGCCGCGGCTCTTGGCGGATATACCACGGTAATCGACATGCCTCTTCAGAACGACCCATGTATGACGGATGCGAAAGCATTTGACTTTAAAGAGAATAAGGTTTCTCCTAACGCATATGTTGATTACTGCTTCTGGGGCGGACTTACAAGTTATAATTTTGGAGACTTAAAGGATTTGGATGAGAAGGGCTGCGTATCCTTCAAGTCCTTCATCGGACCGGTTTCTCCGGATTATGAGTCGTTGAATTATGGTCAGGCAATGGAGGCCATGGACATGATCAAGGAGTTTGACGGACGGGCAGGCTTCCACTGTGAAGACTATGCGATTATTAAGAATCAGGAAAAGAGGATGAAGGAAGCCGGACGCAACGACTGGAAAGCCTTCCTTGAGTCCCGCCCTGTGGTTGCGGAGATTGTTGCTACTGACGCTATTATCGAGATTGCCAAGGCGACGGGATGTAAGGCGCATATCTGCCATGTTTCCCATCCGGCGGTTGCAAAGAAGATTAAGGCGGCTCAGGACGAGGGGTACGATATTACGGCTGAGACCTGTACTCATTACCTGACCTTCAGCAATGAAGACGTAATCGAGAAAGGACCTCTTTACAAGTGCGCGCCCATCCTTCAGCCAAAAGAGGCGGTAGAGGAGATGTGGGAGTATGTGAAGGCCGGCGTATTCAGCGGAATCGCTTCCGACCATTCTCCATGCTCATATGACGAGAAATTTAACGAGATTCTTGGCAATAAGATTGAGACGGTGTTCGACGTATGGGGCGGCTGCTCAGGTATCCAGAGCGGTTTCCAGGCGGCGTTCAGCGAGGGTGTTGTGAAGCGCGGCGTTTGCCCGACAGTGCTTGCTAATGCTATGTCCGTACTTCCGGCGAAGGCATTCGGCATCTATGGCAAGAAGGGCGACATTAAGCCAGGATTTGACGCAGACCTTTTGATTGTAGACCCGAATAAGGAGTGGGAGATTACAGAAGAATCCCTGCTGTATGTGAATAAGATTTCAGCCTTTGTGGGGCTGAAAGGCAAAGGTCTTCCGGTTATGACTCTTGTACGGGGAAATGTGATTGCCAAGGACGGTAAGGTTATTGCTAAGAAGGGTGTGGGCGAGCTGGTGAAGAAGCTTAAGTAAGGCGTGTGCTTTTGCGGCGGCAAAGCTTATATTGGCGGCTGCCGCCGTGAAAGAGAATAAAAAGGAGAGAGTGAAAGTATGAGTATAGTTGATAACAAAAACCTGAATCCGGACCTTGTTAAGAACGTGGATCCGGATCTTCAGCCAACGCAAAAACGTATTATGGGAACCTTATCCTATGCGGCGAGTTTTATGGGCGGCTGTGTGTCTATCGGTACATTTTCCATGGGCGCAGGATTAATTGGCGCTCTGACCGTTACACAGGCGATTATCGCTATGGTGATCGGATGTCTGGTTATTGCAATCGCACTTGCGATTATCGGTGAGTGCGGCCATACCTATGGTATTCCCTTTACCGTGCAGTTAAGAAGCAGCTTCGGCACAACGGGCGTCAAGATTCCTGGTGTTCTTCGTGGGCTTCCGGCGATTGTATGGTTTGGCTTCCAGAGCTGGGTGGGCGCGGGCGCCATCAACAGTTGTATGAACATCCTGTTTGGGGTCAGCAACCTTCCGGTTGTGTACGCGTTGTTTACCCTTCTGCAGGTAGCCCTTGCAATTAAGGGCTTTGAGGGGATTAAGTGGCTGGAGAATATCTCCTGCGTATTTATTATTGCGATTTTGATTTACATGCTGTATGTGGTAAATACCCAGTTTGCATCTGAGATTGGGGACGTATTCTCAGGAATCAAAGGAACATGGGGTATGCCGTTCTGGGCTGCGACCACCTCCTTCCTTGGAATTTACTCTACCATGATCATCAATGCGTCTGATTACTCACGTAATGCGACGGATGACATTAAGCCTGTAAAGGCAGCAAGCATCTATACAATCGCAATCCTTCCTGTAACGCTGTTCATGGGTCTGATTGGACTCCTTGTAACTGCCGCAACAGGAAACAGCGATCCGGTAGTGGTATTCTCTACCACAATGGGAAGCAAGTTCCTTACAATCGTGACATTATTGTTCATCGCATTTGCCCAGGTTACGACCAACGTACTGAACAACATCGTGCCTCCGGCTTATGTATTGATGGAGTCCTTTAAGATGAAGTGGACCCATGCTACTGTACTTGTAGGTATCCTTTCTGCATGCGTAATGCCTTGGAAGCTGGTAACGGATGAGTCAGCGGCAGGACTGAATTTCTTTACACAGTTCTATTCCGCATTCCTTGGACCAATCTTCGCTGTTATGGCTGTAGATTATTTTATCCTTCGCAAGAAGAAGCTGGATATTAACGATATGTATGATAAACAGGGATGCTTCAAGGGCATCAACTGGGCGGCGGTCATTGCAATCATTTTTGGTTCTCTGTGTTCTCTGCTGGTAATGCAGTTGTCTTGGTATGTGAGCCTGATTCCGACAGGAGCGGCTTATTATCTGCTGATGAAGATGATGCCGGCTTCGAAGCCGTTCTGTAAGGGAACGATTTTTGAAAAATAAGACTTGGATATATTGCCCTGCACTATCGGTGAAGCCGTCTGGCTTCACCGATAGTGCAGGGCTGTTGACTTTTCTGGCAGTTTCTGGTAGAATTTATACGATTCCTGAGAGAGTCTTCTCTCAGAAAGGATTATTTTATTTATCTGGAAATCATACGCAGTCTTCTGCGGCAAATCCACGTAATAGTTAAAATTTAGGAAGAAAGGATGGCATGAACATCCGAAAAAGATTGCATTTAATTGGCTCGGATGTTATACTCTGGGTAAGAGTAGTATGAAGAAAGAACAGATTGCAGAATTGTCAAAAAAGACGGGCATATCCGTGAAGGAGCTGAACAGGCTCAACCGAGACAGATGGTATCACGGAACATCCTTTGAGGATGCCTGCAATATTGCGAAAGAGGGCGTAATCGCCTCCTATAATCTGGGGGCTGAGCTGGATTTTGGGATGGGTTTTTATCTAACAGATACATACCAGAGAGCACAGGATTATGTCTCCAGAATACCTATAATCAATCTTGACGGTACGATGACGAAGAGAACTGGCTGGGCAGTAGTGGAATTTGAATTTAATCCCTTCCATCTGTTGTTCATTGAAGAAAATACATACCGATACAGATGCTTTCCAAAACATGACAATGAATTTGCACAGTTTACTTTTGAGAACCGTGTACATAACGTATATAATCAGAAGCCCCATGGATACGACCTTATATGGGGAGTGATGAGCGACAGTTTTCCGGATCGAGTAGTTCTGGATTACAGGAACTGTGTGGTGTCTTATGAGAGAGCGCTTGAATTACTAAAGAAGCCGAACAGTATGAGGCAGTTGTATATTGGGAACCAGAAGATATGCGATTTGCTTAGAATGACAGATATTCTGAAAAAGGAGGACAATTCATATGCGGAAAGTCTATACGGTAGAGAGCGAACTTGCGAATGCTTTGATTCTTTTTTCCAGCGGGAGATTAACGGTGGGACAGGCAAGGCAGAAGGCGAAGGAGATCGCCCCCAATTATGATATGGATAACGAGATGCTGGCACACAAAGGAATTAACTGGTATGCCAAACAGATTTTAAAGAAGATGAACATTTTATAATATGTTATACCGCGAAAAAGGAGAGTTTCCCAAGGGGAGCCCTCCTTTTTTGTGGCATATATGCCCTAAGCAGCCTATTCGTGGGAAAGCTTTAACTCCAGAAATTTAAGAGTCGCTTCCAGCAGCCTTGATGTCACAGGATTTTTTTCGTCACGGTCGAAATCATGCATATTGTGGGACGCCACAAACCGTTGAGCCCGAAAACGGTTGCACAACTCCAGAAATTCAGAATAGGGAACATCCGTATCTCCGGTGCTGTGGGCGCAGAACAGGGGACAAGGCAGTTTTTCGCAGGTACGTAAGGTATAATCAAGATAGAAAAATTTCTGTCGTCCGGCATAGATTAGGTCAATCCAACTTCCCTTCTGCCTTGCATACACGTAGACGCTGTAATGGGTATCCAGATCTCCGTTTGTATGTATGCCTGGGGGAACAGCCTTAAGGGCTGTCTCGCTGACAGCGGGAAGCATGTTGTAGTAATTGCTGGGCGTCATAAACCATCCGTCGCACAGAAAGCCGTATCCGTAATAAGAGAGGATTCCGGCAGGTTTTTTGTCAAGTTTGCCACGGGCGCCGGCCAAAAGGCACAGATAAGCTCCCGCAGAACGTCCCCACAAAAAGTAGGGGAGAGGCTCTAAGAAGTTGTTTGCCCCATCTTCCATGTAGAGAGGAAAATTCCTGGTAAAATGGTTGATGGAGGCGCAGACGTCTTCAAGAATCAGGTCCAGCCTGGCCGACGGTGCAAGGGGATAATCGAATGCAATGATTCGGTATCCGTTTTCCGTCAATAAATGTAAGTGAAGCTCAGGAAGATCAGACCTTGAGCCGTATAATAATCCGCCGCCGTGGAAATATAAGATACAGGCTTTTGTCTTTACGTCTGTGTCATAATAGATATTGGCATGTTTTTTGCAATACTCACAGGGGATTAATATTTTTCTGTTTTGTAACATTGATGCAACTCCTTTCACGGTATTAAAAAGTGGTTGAACGCACAGGCTTTGATTTTAAATTAATTGTTTAAAAATTAACAAAGATAATGGCGGAAAATTATGCTGCCGGTAAATACCAGTATACCACAAATACCATTGGGTTCAAGAGAAAAAAACACAGAAAACTCCTGCTAAAATAGACAAAATAAAAGGTTCAGTTTTGTCTAAAATGTCAATGGAAATTTTCAGTCTAAAATGTCATAATGTATGTATAAAAACCGGTTGACCACAACGACCAAAACTATTTAATCTATCAATTTTTATTTTAAGAAAGTGAGGGACTAACAATGAGTTACTTAAACAATCAGGTTGGATACCGCGATGAGCTGTTACAGACACGTTCCATAATCAAGAAAGAGAACTGGGTGCTTCTTGAGCCAGACGGACTTGTAAAGAATGCAATTCCGGGTTATGTGAACTGTGATGTAACGATTCTCGGTTCTCCTGCAATGGGCGCTTCCTTCGCAGACTATCTTGTAACCGCACATGCAGGCGGCAAGAAGGAGGGAATCGGCGGCGACGGAATCGAGACGTTCCTTTACGTAATCGAGGGCGAGGTTACGGTAAAAAATGCAGATAAAGAGGCTGCTCTTACACAGGGCGGATACATTTACTCACCAGAGGATAAGCCGGTATCTTTCGAGAATAAGGGTAATTCAGACGTGAAGATTTACCTGTACAGACGCAGATATGAGAAGGTAGAAGGCTTTAGCGCCCACACCATCGTTGGAAATGCCAATGAATTAGAGTGGATTTCCTATGAGGGAATGGAGAACTGTTATATTCAGAATTTCCTTCCGACAGATGATTTTGGATTTGATATGAATATGCATATCCTGAAGTTCCACATTGGCGCTTCTCACGGTTATATTGAGACCCACGTACAGGAGCATGGAATGTTATTCCTGTCTGGTAAAGCAATGTACAGATTGGATGAGGACTGGGTGCCGCTTAAGAAGGGCGACTATGTATTTATGGATGCATACTGCCCTCAGGCATGCTATGCGGTAGGCGACGAGGGACGCGAGGAGGTCCTGACATACATCTATTCCAAAGACTGCAACAGAGATGTTGCATTATAAGAAGCGAAAGAGTACGGCGCAGACGCGGCGCTGTAAAGTACGACAGAACACGGCGTTTAAGCCGTGGGACATTTGCCGCAGTCAGGCGGAAATATTTATAAGGATGGTGGGGACACAATGAAGCTTTCAAGGGATGAATTAAAAGGTTTAATGAAAAATAAAATGATGCAGGCAGGTTTAAAGGAGGAGCATGCCGAGCAGACAGCAGAGATTCTTACGTGGTCACATGAGAGAGGGTATGCCTCCCACGGTGCAGTACGTGTGGAGTATTACAGCGAGAGAATCGCAAAGGGCGGTATCACAAACGACCCGAACATCACATGGAAACAGACAGGCCCTTGCTCCGGAATCATGGATGGAGACAACGGAATCGGTTACTGGGTAGCGACAAAGGCTACGGAGAAGGCAATCGAGATTGCTAAGGAAAATGGTGTGGCTATCGTTGGTATGGCCAATATTTCACATACTGGTTCTATCGGCTACTACACAGAGATGTGCGCAAAGGCAGGTCTTGCGGCAATCACATTCTGCCAGTCCGACCCGATGGCAGTTCCATACGGCGGAACAGAACCGTACTACGGAACCAATCCAATCTCATTTGCGGCTCCTACGGCAGACGAGCGCAACGTGGTATTCGATATGGCTACTACCGTTCAGGCATGGGGCAAGATTCTTGACAAGCGTTCCCAGGGCGCAGAGATTCCGGCTGACTGGGCAGTAGATGAGAACGGTGAGCCTGTGACAGACCCGCATAAAGTAAATGCCCTGACACCAATCGCAGGCGCCAAGGGATACGGTCTGATGATGATGGTGGACGTGTTCTCCGGCGTGCTTCTGGGAGTTCCCTTTGGAAAGCATGTAAGCTCTATGTACCATGACTGCTCAAAGGGGCGTGAGCTTGGACAGATGATTATCGTTATGGACCCAGAGAGATTCTGCGGCGCAGAGCAGTTTAAGAAGAGTATGTCACAGACTTGTGACGAGCTTGGCGAGATGAAGGCAGCTCCGGGCTACGGCAAGGTATATTATCCGGGCGAGAGAGCCGTTATGAGGAGAGATAAGGCATATGCATCAGGCGGAATCGAGGTCGTTGACGAGTTAGTTGAATATCTTAAGGGCGACGCGGTTCATTTCAATAGATATGACCACAAGAACAGATTTGCAGATTAATCAATTTTCTGATTCAGAAAGGGAAAAAACATGTTAAAAACAGTTGTTAAAAAAGGAAGTTATCAGGACTCAGTAGTTCTCATGCTTCTGACCAATGAGATTTCTACGATCGAGGGAGTAAAGAAGGTTTCCATTATGATGGCGACTCCGGCAAACAAGGACATCTTTAAGCAGAGTGGCCTTGACACGGATGAGCTTATGAGCGCCAGCGCCAACGATATGGTAGTCGTTGCAGATATCGACGACGACAGCCTGTTAGATACCATCATGGAGCAGGTGGAGGTGTTCCTTAAGAAGCAGTCCGCCGCAAGCGAAGGAAAGAAGGGCGCAGAGAGCGTAAAATCCTGGGACAAGGCTCTTGCAAAGATGCCGGAGGCGAACCTTGCAGTGATCTCCATTCCTGGGGCATATGCTGCATTGGAGGCAGATCGTGCATTGGACGAGGGCTTGAATGTATTCATGTTCAGCGATAACGTAACGATTGAGGATGAGAAGGCTCTGAAAGAGAAGGCTCACGCAAAAGGTCTGGCAGTTATGGGTCCTGACTGCGGAACCGGAATCATCCAGAGTGTGCCGGTTGCATTTACCAACAATGTTGCGCCAGGCTCTATCGGAATCATCGGCGCGTCAGGAACAGGTATTCAGGAATTAACCACCATTATCGACAGACTGGGCGAGGGTGTAACCAACGCAATCGGTATCGGCGGACGTGACCTGAATGCAAAGATCGGCGGAATCACCATGATGGACATGATCGACGCCATGGAGGACGACGACGCGGTAAAGGTGCTGGTAATCGTTTCCAAGCCGCCGGCAAAGGAAGTTAGAGACATGATCTCCGACAGACTGTCTGATTTCAGCAAGCCGGTTGTTACTCTGTTCGTAGGGGAGAAGCCGGAGTATCATGAGGAGAACTTCTATCATGCGTACACGCTGGATGAGGCGGCGCGTCTGGCTGTGAGCCTGGTTCGCGGCAAGGATGTGCCGGAGGCAGAGATTGAGCTTGACGAGTCCACCTTCTACAAGGCAGAGGATAAGAAGACCATCAAGGCATACTATTCAGGCGGAACCCTTGCAAATGAAGCGGCGATGCTGATTAAGGATGCCATGAACTGTGAAGTTCCGCCGGAGGATATTGAAGGCTACATGCTTCAGTTGGACGGCAACGTAGTGGTTGACTTAGGCGACGACGCTTATACACAGGGCAAGCCGCACCCAATGATTGACCCTGCAAAGCGTATCGAGTGTATGCAGGAGGCGGTAGACGACGAGTCCACAGGCGTTGTGCTTCTTGACATCATGCTTGGTTACGGCTCTCATGCAGATATGGCCGGCTCTCTGATTCCGACCATCAAGGATCTTCAGGCGAAAGCAGACGCAGCGGGAAGAAAGGTATTCTTTATCGCAACCGTCTGTGGAACCAGGAGAGATTATCAGGGGTATGACGACGCTGTAAATAAATTAAAAGAAGCAGGCGTAATCGTCTGTGAGAACAATAAACTTGCCTGCCGTACGGCAATCCGCGCAATCGGCAGAGATTTTGACGAGCCGGCAAAAGAGATCCGCCCAAAGAAGGTTGTAGAGGTTACAAAGGCTGCGCCGTCCGAGAAGCTAAGAGAGCTTCTGTCTGCGAAGCCGCGTATTATCAATATTGGTCTTAAGAGCTTCGCGGAAGTGGTAGAGCAGTTCGGATGCGAGGTAGTACAGTACGACTGGATGCCGCCGGCAGGAGGAAATGTAGAGCTGATTAAGACTCTGAACTTCCTGAGAAATTACGAGGGAATCGACGAACTGAACCGCGCGGTTATCGCCAAGGTGGTTGCAAGTCAGCCGGTACTTAAGGACAATGTACGTGCAAAGGAAGTGATTCCAGAGTTTGCAGAAAACGGCGGCAAGGTAATCCTTCACGCAGGCCCGCCGGTAGCTTACGAGAATATGCCAGACCCGATGCAGGGTTCTTGCGTCGGCGCGGTAATGTTCGAGGAGTGGGCTGCCACAGAGGAAGAAGCAAGAAAGATGTTAGAGGGCGGAGAGATTAAGTTCATCCCATGTCACCACTGCAACGCAGTAGGCCCAATGGGAGGTATCACATCTCCGAACATGGCAGTCTTTGTCGTAGAGAACGAGACAGGCGGCAACAAGGCATACTGTACCATGAATGAAGGTATCGGTAAAGTCCTTCGCTTCGGCGCATATGACGAGGAAGTGGTAAATCGTCTTCGCTGGATGAGAGACGTTCTTGGCCCGACCCTTGGAAAAGCGCTTCGTTCCATGGAGAATGGTCTTGCAATCAATCCGCTGATTGCTAAAGCCGTAGCAATGGGAGACGAGTTCCATCAGAGAAATATCGCTGCATCTCTTGCATTTTTGAAGGAGGTAGCACCGATTATCACAGCCATGGAGATGGACGAGAAGGACCGTTACGATGTGATTAAGTTCTTAGCTGATACAGACCAGTTCTTCTTAAATATTATGATGGCAACAGGCAAGGCTGTTATGGACGACGCCCGCAAGGACACAGACGGAACCATCGTTACCGCTATGTGCCGGAATGGTTATGAATTTGGTATCCGTATCGCAGGTATGGGAGACGAGTGGTTCACAGGTCCGGTTAATACGCCTCAGGGACTCTACTTTACAGGTTATGACGCTGAGGATGCATGTCCGGATATGGGAGACAGCGCGATTACAGAGACCTTCGGCGTAGGCGGTATGGCCATGATTGCAGCGCCGGCAGTAACAAGATTCGTAGGCGCCGGCGGTTACGAGGACGCCCTTCGCACCAGCAACGAGATGACGGAAATCTGTATCGACAGAAACCCGAACTTCACGGTTCCTACATGGAATTTCCAGGGAATCTGCTTAGGCATTGACGCAAGACTGGTTGTAGAGAAGGGAATCACTCCTGTTATCAACACCGGTATTGCCAACAAGGTTGCAGGAAGGGGACAGATTGGTGCAGGTACGGTACATCCGCCAATCGAATGTTTCGAGAAGGCTGTAAAGGCCTACGCTAAGAAGCTTGGCTTCGAGGCATAAGCAGAATAGGAGATATCTTATGGATAAGAAGAAGGTTGTCATTGCTTTGGGCGGAAACGCCCTTGGCAAAGATATAGAGGAACAGAAGGAAGCCGTAGCAAAGACCGCCAAGGTAATTGTTGACCTTGCACAGCAGGGCATGGATATTATTGTTACCCACGGCAACGGCCCCCAGGTCGGCATGATTCAGAATGCTATGGATAACCTGATTGTGATGCAGCAGAACTATAAGCAGGTGCCCCTTCCTACCAGTGTTGCTATGAGTCAGGGGTATATTGGAATTGATCTGCAAAATGCAATTAAATATGAACTGCTGAGCCGTAAGATCGACGGTAAGGTGTCTACCATCTTGTCACAGGTGGAGGTAGATAAGAACGATCCTGCATTTAACAATCCTACGAAACCAATCGGAAGATTTCTGACAAAAGAAGAAGCGCAGGAAAACGAGAAGAATGGAATCCGCTGCATGGAGGATGCCGGCAGAGGCTACCGTATTGTGGTGGCTTCCCCCATGCCGAAAAGAATCCGCGAGCTTGAGACGATTAAGACGCTGGTGGGAGCAGGGCATATCGTAATCACCTGCGGCGGCGGCGGAATACCGGTAGTCAGCGATGAAGAAGGACGACTTGTGGGAGTCAATGCAGTTATCGACAAGGATAATGCCAGCAGCCTTCTGGCGTCACAGCTTGGCGCGGATCATCTGGTTATTCTGACAGCGGTAGAGAAGGTTGCCATTAACTGGGGCAAGGAGAACCAGGAGTGGTTATCAGACCTCACGGTAGAACAGGCAAAGGAGTATATCGCCCAGGAACAGTTTGCGAAAGGCTCCATGCTTCCAAAGGTGGAGGCGGCAATCCGCTTCGCGCAGTCCGGAGAGGGCAGGCACGCGTTAATCACGCTGCTTGATAAGGCCGCGGCCGGAATTGCAGGAGAAACCGGAACCGTAATACACTCATAGTCAGGTAACAGGTTTGGCAAGAATCTGCCTGCAGGCACCAAAACATGCAGGCAGATTTTCTAATATATACCCAAAGGGCACACCGTAATACATGTCCTTCGGGTAGATGGACTTTGTCCGGCAATGTATCCCCAAGGGCGCACCGCAATGCATGCCCTTTGGGCTGATGGACTTCGTCCATTAATGTATGAGTAGTTGAGGAGAGGGAACATGAATATACCAATTAATCTGTTTATGTGGATAATGGCGTTTCTGCCCATTATCGTACTGTTGATTTTGATGATAAAATTTAACTGGGGTGCAACGGAGGCTGCACCGGTGGGACTTATGATTACGATTTTCACAGGTCTTGTATTTTTCAAGGCGAATATCCGGCTGATTGCAGCGGAGAGCGCCAAGGGAGTCTGGAATGCCCTGATTATCCTAATTATAGTCTGGACGGCAATCCTGATGTATCAGGTGGGTGACGAGGCGAAGGCGTTCCTCGTAATCCGCAATGGTATGAGGAAGTTATTGCCCAACGAGCTGCTTCTGGTGCTTGCGATGGGGTGGATATTTGAAAGCTTTCTTCAGGGAATTACAGGATTTGGGGTTCCGGTTGCCGTGGGCGCGCCGCTTCTTATTGGGATTGGCGTGAAGCCCTTGTGGGCGGTCATCATTCCGCTGCTTGGTCAGGCGTGGGGCAATACCTTCGGAACTCTTGGAGCTGCATGGGATTCCCTTGCAATGTCGGCTGGACTTACGGCGGGCAGTAAGGAATATCTGGTGACGGCAATGTGGACGGCGGCGTTTATCTGGTTTTGGAATGCCATCGGCGGATTTGCCACCTGTTGGTTCTACGGCAAAGGCAAGGCGCTTAAGAAAGGTTTTCCGGCGGTTGCCCTTATGGCAGTTATCCAGGGCGGCGGAGAGCTTTTGTTAAGCCAGGTTAATACGACCATCTGCTGTTTCGTTCCGGCATGCGTTTCTTTGATTGTCATCCTGCTGCTTGGAAGGATTAAGATGTACAACGAAGAATGGAGTATTGCCGACAGCCCGATTATGAACCGCGAGTTCGAGGAGCAGGCAGGGGGAAGCGAGGCTCCCTCCGATATGACTCTTGTACAGGCGTTCGTACCTTATTTCCTGCTTTCAGCCCTTACTCTGATTGTGCTTCTGGTAAAACCGGTCAATGCATTATTGGGACAGATATCATTTGGTTTGTCGTTTCCGGAGACATCCACAGGATATGGGCATGTGAATGCAGCGGTTGAGAGCTTCTCAGCATTTACGCCGTTCACCCATGCCAGTATGTTCCTGTTCATATCAGCGCTCGTGGGACTCCTTTATTATAAGAAGCACGGCTGGATTCGCGAAGGCGGAGTGAAGCGCATTTTTGTAAAATCCGTTTCTATGACCATGCCGTCGGGTATTGCGGTCATTGGCCTGGTTATCATGTCAAAGATTATGGACGGAACCGGACAGACTGTGGTGCTGGCAAATGGAATCGCTAATGTCCTTGGTAAAGTTTACGTGATTTTGGCGCCCTTCGTAGGACTTCTTGGAACCTTTATGACAGGAAGCAATATGAGCTCTAACATCCTGTTCGGCGGTTTCCAGATGACTACGGCCAATCTGCTGAATGTAGACCCGTCCGCAATCTTAGGGGCGCAGTCTGCAGGAGGAGCCATCGGAAGCGCGGTAAGCCCAAGTAAGATTATCCTTGGAACCACGACGGCAAGCATCCTTGGCAGAGAGGGCGAGGTTCTCAAGAAGATTATCGCGCTGACAGTGCCGACGACCATTGTGATTGGCGCAATCCTGTTTGTGCTGGTAGCCTTGTAGGAAGGAGAGTCGAAAGAGATTATGGAGAAAAAAAGTTTTTTTCAAACGAAGGAAGGCGGGCTGACAATCGCTTTTATCGTGATTATGGTGGCATTCTTTATCATACTGGCAGGTCTTGGCAGCGCAAATGATACCATTTGCCTGGTGGGATTTGTAATTATGGTAGCCGCTATGTTGTATTCGCCGGTAAAAACATTTATAATAAAGCCAAAGAAATAAGATGAAAGGAGAATATCATTATGGCGATTGAGGAGATTACAGGCAGAATAGCCAAGGATCTGGAGAGTCTGAAGCAGTTTACAGCCACACCGGGAGACGGCTGTACAAGGCTTCCGTTTACTCCGGAGGCAAGAGGGGCAGTGAATTACCTTAAGAAGATTATGGAGGAAGCCGGACTTGAGGTGAGAGAAGACGCTGCGGGCAATGTGATTGGAGTGATGAAGGGAACAGATCCTGACGCACCGTGTATCATGATGGGCTCACATTTTGATTCAGTAGTGAACGGAGGAGACTTCGACGGTATTGCAGGCGCGGTGTGCGCCATCGAGGTTGCAAGACAGTTAAAGGAGCAGGGAGTTACCCCTAAGAGAGATTTTGTTGCAGTTGGATTCTGCGACGAGGAGGGTATGCGCTTCGGAACAGGCTACTTTGGGTCTGGCGCAATGCTTGGCAACAGGGATGTGGAGTACTGCAAGAACTTTGCGGACACCAATGGAGTTTCCATCTATGACGCAATGAAAGAGTACGGACTGGATCCAGAGAAGATTGAGGATGCCAAGTGGGATGTTGATAAGATTGGCAGATTCCTTGAGTTACATATTGAGCAGGGTCCGGTGCTTGACGCGGAGAACATTGAGCTTGGACTGGTTGACTGTATCGTTGGTATCCAGCGTTATATGGTAACGGTTCACGGAAGGGCCGACCATGCGGGAACCACTCCGATGGATATGCGTATGGACGCGGTGGACGCAGCTACAAAGGTCATCTCAAAGATTCCGGACTGGGCTCGTGAGAAGGCTGACGGAACCGTAGCAACCACCGGCTTCATCCGTACAACGCCAGGCGGAATGAATATCGTTGCGGAGAAGGTAGAGTTTACGGTAGATATCCGTTCCAAGAATAATGACAATATCAATGACATTGCCAACAGAATCCGTGCTGCCCTTGACCGAGAAGTAAACGAGATGGGCGGAAGCTATGAGATTGACACTAAGCTGGTAATCACGCCGGTATGGCTGTCTGAGGAGATGTTAGGCATCATGGAGGAGAGCTGCAAGGCGAGAGGATACAGCTACAAGAAGCTGCCAAGCGGCGCCGGCCATGACGCGCTGGAGATTGGCCAGGTAATCCCTACCGTAATGCTGTTCGTTCCCAGTAAGGAGGGAAGAAGCCACTGTCCGGTAGAATTTACAAAATACAGTGATTTTGCCAAGGCATCAGTGGTTATGTCTGAGCTTGCCAAGGATTTGCTTACCAGATAGGTCTATAAAATAAAAATATGCTGTCTTACCCATGAAGGTGAGGCAGCATATTTGGAAATGGAGAGGTATATGACAGGAATGAATCCGGTAAATAAAAAGGAAAATCTCCGATTGCTTAGAAATGCGCTCAGGCTCACTCAAAAGGAGTTTATTGAGCGTTTTCTTCCTTTGGCAGACGGAAAACCGTCCATGAGCATCGCAACCTATTCAAACCTGGAGTCCAAGGATGGGGTTAGGATGAATGAGGTGATACTGGCCGTGTCGGAGCACCTTGGTATTGACTCCATGCTGTTTTCTATGCCGCCGGAGGAATTTGCTGAAAAACTCCATGTGCTTTTGTCGGATGACGGGGCAGGCGACCCTGGGGGCAGAGGGAATACAAAGAAGGGCAGTATTAACCATCTGGTGAACCGACTGACCATGTATTTTGCCGAGCAGATTTTTGAAAAGCGGCTGAAAAAGGGCGACAAGATTGAATCGGACCGAAGCCTGGCGACAAAGCTTGGCGTCGGGCGCTCGGCAATACGGGAGGCGCTTAAGGTGCTGGAGGTGCTGGGGATGATTGATATCCGTCCCGGTCAGGGAACATATATCAGCAGCCATGAGGCAAGTTTTTTTATCGTTCCCCTGTCATGGTCTCTTTTTTTAAATGGAAGCCAGATTGACAGCATTGTGGAGGTGCGCAATCTTCTTGAGGTGAAGGCCGCTTATCTGGCAGCCGGATGTATGAATGAGGAAAACATGAGTAAGCTTTATGAGATCTCTCACAGGCTTCATAAGGCTTATGTGGAGAAGGATTTTAAGGAATTTCTGAATGAAGACCTGGAATTCCATATCTGTATTGCGGAGTGCTCCGGCAATCCTGTAATCTACAGTATGATACAGACCATCAGCAATCTTATGCGCCATGTCAGCGGAAGCGGCATGGTAGACGCGGGGCAGCTTAAAGATATCTATGAGGAGCACCAGAAGGTTTACGGGCTGATTCTGGCCAAGGACGCAAAAGGGGCTTCGGACGCCATGAGAGAGCATCTTGAGAAGTCAACGGGCCGGTATAATTATAGATGAATTTTGTATTGCCTTAAGCCTTGTAAGGGTGTATACTCTAACGTGTCAGACGGTCTTTTGGGCAGTCCCAAGAACGTCCGAATGCATTCTGTCAGATGGATGGGTCTGGCAGGGAATACATAATGTAAGAAAAAGCAGGAGGAAACAAGTATGGTTGATATCTTATTTTATGCTGTAGCAGGATTTGCGATTGTGGGGGCGCTGATTAGGATTATTAAGTCTAAAAAGGATGACAAGTAATAAGTGGAAGTATTTTACTTCCTGAGGAGGAAGATGTATGGCCGGTTCTTTGCAGCGCCTTAAGCCAATCCTGGCTTTGGGCTGTGGCTTTAAGAGCCGGTCTTTTTTTGGCAACATACTATATATAGTGGCGTGGCCATATCCTATCCATAATTTACAAAAAATTCATAAAATTGTAAATTTTAACGTTAATTTTTGTTGAAGTCAAGACGATATTTATGGTATATTTATGCTTGGGAAGTTAGAGTGGGAGACTGCTCGAATGAACCTATAAATATAGAAGTATGGGGAGTAAGGGAAAGGAGAGAAGCATGAAGCGAATAGTTTCATTTATGCTGGCAGCAGTACTGGTATTGGCGCCGTGTATGCAGAGTTTTGCAACGGATCCAGCGACAAGTGTGCCGGCAGAGGGAGAGACTGGCGAGGTGGGCAATACAACGCCAGACAGTAAGAAGCCGGTTGGTGAACCGGACGATACGACGCCGAAGGAACCAGACGGCGATAATAAAGATGATGGTAATGGAGGAGAGGACAATCCTCTGTTTACAACTCCTTCAGAAATACCAGGAGAGGGAGAGCTTGACGGTATTGGCGTAATTTCGCAGGAGGAGCTGGATGTTACAGCCATGGCCGAGAATGTAAAAGGCCAGGTAGATGTGCATATTATGCAGGCATTGGACTTTAAACAAGATATTACATTTACCGTTAATCTTGCAGGTAAGGATGTGGAATACAGCACCGAGCCAAGAAGGATTACGCTTAGTGGCCTTATGGGCGACAAGCTGCAGGACGGAGTTACGTTTGAAGGACTGGAAAAGGGCAAGTATACATTGTCAATCTCAGCGCCAGGATACCGTACCCGAACCCGTGAGCTTGATGTGGACGCTTTGGCGTATAAGCTGACCTATTCCACCAGCTTTTTAGGCGGATATACATACAAAGAAGGTGAATTGCAGCCGGGAGCGCTTCGGATTGGGGATGTGAACGGTGACGGAGAGATTGACGACGCTGATAAGGACCAGCTTATCGATATGATTGATTCCAGCAAACCGGAGGAGGAAGGTGCAAAGGCCGAAGACCTGAATCTGGACGGAAAGGTTGATCTTGCAGACCTTAATTTTTTTGTACAGGGATATTTTAGGAGCGATGAGGTTCCGCCCTATGCCGGAGCCAGCATTGAGACCAATGTACCCGCGTCTGCCATTTCCCATAAAACAGGTGAGAATACCCTTGTTGTGGGTGATTTAAAGAATCTTTCAACAGGCGAGGGAGGCGTGGAGTTAAAGCCAGCCAGCGGAACCCTTGCAGATAGTCCGGTTTCTGTGGAGTTCACGTTCGCAGAAGGCACTCAGACAGACGGAATTGTGATTGATTCTAAAGAGGAGAATCCGGTTGAAGAAGGAAACCTTGAGATTTTCTACGAGGAAAACGGAGTCGAGGAAAAATTTAGTGTACCTATTGTCAAAGAGCAGGATGTACATCTTTTGCTGTCCAAAGACACGGTGACGGTTGACAAGGATATCTATGGAAATATTTCCATTAATCTGGGAAGCCAGATTGCCATAAAGAGAGTAATCTTTACGATTACAGGCACAAAGAATAACAATCTTGCGGAGATTTCCAGAGTAGAGTTCGTAAACGGCATGGAAAATCGGATTCCGGAGCCTGAAAGGGACATCCCTCAGAATGTTTCGGCAGAGGTGGGCAACAAGACCTTTGTTGTTTCATGGGATAAATGTAATAACGTAACGGGATATGAGGTGCAGATTGAAGGACCTGTTGGAGAAGATGGAAAGGAAGAAATTGTAAACGAGGTTGTATCTGTAAGAGGATGTTCTCTTGCCGTATCATCACTTGGCGAGGGCAAGCTTAAGAATGGCTCCACCTACACGGTGAGAGTACAGTCTGTCAACGGGGCATGGAGAAGCGGATACAGCGGCCCTATTACAGCTATTCCGAAGGTTGACAAAGTACCGGACGCGCCGGACTATGTAAATGCAGTCGGTAAATACAAAGCGATTGACGTATCCTGGAAGAAGATGAAGGATACGGATTACTTCAATGTATATTACAGAGAAACCGGTACCCAGGAATATACGAAGGATGAAGGAATCAAGGACAGCAAATATACGATTTCCGGTTTGAAGGATCAGACAGATTATGAAATCTATGTGACAGGCGTGAACGAGATTGGTGAGGGTAATCCATCAAAGGTGAGCACAGCGAAGACAACGAATCAGGAGCCTGCACAGATGCCGAAGTACAAGCTGCTGAATCGTGCAGAGAACGGGAAGGTCAGCGAGCATATTATCAATGCAACCATTGTAAAGGGCGCTATGCAGGACAGCTTGCTGGATACGGAGCCAGGTACGGCTTGGGGAACGGTAGATAATAACCCAATGTCTCATTATTTCATGAATACCTGGGATGGCGGCGGATTTAATCCGATGGGAGTCCATGGTATTACCTATGAATTTGACAAGGTTTATAAGATGGACCGTATCGCTTTGCAGGAGGTATCTCCTCAGAGTCAGAGTTATGGCTATGCCCAGGCACAGTATTGGGATGCCGACGGTAACGCTCATGCAATTCCAAGAAGCAGTATTCGGGTTTTGAGAAAAACGGATGGAGAAGGCCGAACCTATTATGTACTTCGGTTCTCCGAGCCCATTGAGGCAAAGAAGATACAATTTGCGCTGGCACGTTCTTACGTGAACGGCACGATCTCTGTAGCAGAGGTATATTTCTATGAATATGACTCTATTGAAGAGGAGATTATGGCGCTCTATACGGATGATCTCCATACAGAGCTCAGAGAGGATGTAACTCAGGAAACGATTGATGAGCTTAGGAAACGGATTGATACGGTAGATCCAATCAGCAAGGAATACCATCCGGATAAAGAGTATCTGGAGAGGGAGCTTGCCACAGCAGAGGAGATTCTGAATGATGGCAATCTGACAAGAACGGTAAAAATTCATAACACCATCAATACAAAGGATGTGGGACGCGGCTTCGGCGGTCTGAATGCATGGCAGCCTCTTGGAGTGACGGCAGCGGCAGGCGAGGAGATTTCAGTCTATGTAGGCCACAATACTAAGCGGACCGGTGACGGTACGAATCTTCAGTTGGTAAGCACCCAGTACCACTCAGAAGCAGCGTCAATGTTCAAAGTAGTGGCAACGCTGAAGATTGGAAAGAATGACATTACCATTCCAAAACTCTGGTCACAGACAGCGGAAACTGGCGGAGCATTGTATATCCAGTATACGGGCAATAATGCCAATGACCAATATGCAGTACGTGTAAGCGGAGGCGTCCAGGTGCCAGTACTGGATCTTTATCAGACGATGGGTGCCGAGAGCGCGGCAGAACGACAGAAAAGAGCAGAGACATATATTGAGGAGCTGCAGACATATGTAGCCGAAATTGAGAAGAAGCATGAAGAAGTGCATATGAATTCCGACAACGGGTTGGTGAAGTATCCTTATAAGGCTGAGGACTGTATCCTTGGAGCTTCTGACATTATGCTGGATAAGATGATGTTGTCACTTCCGGCACAGCAGATTCTTGCAGGCACTGGAGCAGGCAGCGTGCAGGATAAGGCCAAGAAGCTGGTAACCTCCATGGAGGCTATGGAGAACATGATGTATCTGTTCTACCAGCACAAGGGCTTGAACGACACGGCCCAGGATGTGAAAGACCGTTTCCCGGCCAACCATTTGAATATTCGTTATCAGACCATGTTTGCAGGGGCGTTCATGTATGCGTCCGGTAACCATATTGGTATTGAATGGGGTTCAACTCCGGCAATGATGTCCGGCGTAACCGTTCAGGCGGATGAGAATGGCAAGTATCTGAGCGGTCAGTATTACGGATGGGGAATTGCCCATGAGATTGGACATTGTATCAATCAGGGCACTTATGCCATTGCAGAGACTACGAATAACTACTTCTCTGTACTTGCCCAGGCAAAGGATACGAATAATTCCGTGCGTTTCGAGTATCCGAAGGTATATGAGAAGGTAACATCAGGTACAAAGGGGCCAGCTACCAATGTATTTACACAGTTGGGCATGTATTGGCAGTTACATTTGGCGTATGACAATGGATTGAACTTTAAGACATATTCGGATTACAACGAGCAGCTTGCGAATCTGTTCTTTGCCAGAGTGGATACCTATTCCAGAAATCCGGCGAAAGCGCCGACGCCTGGTGATAAGGTTATGACCCTTTCCGGTGATCGTGAGCAGGATTTGATGCGTCTTGCATGTGCGGCTGCGGAGAAGGATATTCTTGAATTCTTCGTTCGTTGGGGTAAGACTCCTGACGCAGAGACTATCAGCTATGCAGGGCAGTTCCCGAAGGAGACAAGGGCAATCTACTATGTAAACGATGAATCCAGGGTATACCGTATTAGTCACAACAGCGTGCTTGGTACGGATGGAACGAAAGAGGCGGTAGGAAGCGATACGACGGCGACTGTGGATACGAATGCAGCCAATAAGGTGAATCTGAAGCTTACGTCTACGCTGAATCCGGAGGATGTCCTTGGATATGAGATTGTACGCTGCATCACCTCAAATGGAGAGGAAGAAAAGGAAGTAGCTGGTTTTGCTACCGGAAATGAATTTACAGATACAATTACCACGATGAACAATCGTGTAGTGACCTATGAGGTTACTGTGATTGACCAGCATCTGAACCGTTCTGCCATAAAGCGTCTGGAGCCGGTGAAGATCAGCCATAAGGGTAATATTGACAAGACCCACTGGAGTGTTGACACGAATGATATGAAAGCCGTAAGCAGCATTCCTGTTGATGATGCTGACGAAGATGATCCGTGTCTGCCAGAAGCAGAAGCGCCTATTAGCGCAGCAGTTGACAATAAAACAGAAACCACATATATAGGAGAAGCTGGAGTAAATGCAGAAGTTGTAATTGAGCTGAATCAGACATTTACAATATCCGGATTCCAGTACACCGTGAATGAAGGAACGCCGATTGAGGATTACAGTATCTCTGTCCGCAATGACCAGAATGAATGGATTGAGGCGGCAACAGGAACCTTTGGAAAGACAGGGGTTCATACGGTAAACTTTGGCGTCAAGGGCAGCACTAATATTGCTCTGTACCAGACCTCTGCGGTGAAGCTGTCAATTAAGAACCAGCAAAACGCCAAGATTTCCATATCTGAGCTGGATGTATTAAGCGCCACAGGAGATGACGTGGAATTCCGTAAATCAGAAGACGGTACGACTGCAATTGGTAAACTGGCAGCGGCTTATCAGTATGGAGATAAGAAAGAAGATGTAATTCCGGCAGGCTCTATTGTATTTACCGGAAGATACAAAGGAAACTCTGCATACAATGTGGTAATCCTGTACGACCAGGACGGAAATATCGTTGGCGGCAAGAACCAGGATGGATCGTTGAAGGCATATCAGGTACTCTTCTCAGATGTAGACGAGTCAGGCGGAAATCTTCAGAATGTCTATGACGGAACATGGATCTACTGGATTGCTCCGGGGGATGTGAATACCGGATTGGAAAAAGTACGGGCAGAGCTGTACCGTGTGGATGAAGCGACCACTAATCAGGGTCAGCGACTGGTAAGCGATTGTATGTTTGAGGTATATCCAAAAACACTACCAGATATAACATTGAGTGGCAAGAAGAAATAAAGCGATAAAAGGAGTAGAACATGAAGAAATATAGATTAGGTATGATAATGGCAGTGTTCGCATTTATCGCAATGCTGCCGCTGCGGGTATCCGCTGAAGAAACAAAGGAGATAGGCGCTACCTGTACTCCGAATGAAAAAAAGACAGAGTATTCCATAGACCTGTATCTTCCAAATGCAGCAAAAGAGGAAATCTCTGCACTGAGCTTAAAGCTTGAGGTGACTCCTAAGGAGGCGGTTGGTGAACCACAGATTAAATTTAGCAATAAGGTTATGGAGAGGGCAAAGGTGTATGAGTCCCGTTATCATAATACGCTGAATATTTATATCGCTGGAACGAAGGGTCTCTTTGACGACGACGATACTCTTAATGTTGGAACAGTATCTATGAAGGACTCCAATGATGCGCTTGTAGAGCTTAGCGAAGTTAAGCTGGCGAATACAGAGGATGCGTTTTTAGTTGTCCGAGGATGGGGAGCCGCTGAGACTCCCAACAGGGAGACTTGGGTTCCGGATCCAGACTTGGATGAACCGGCAGGGCCGGAGATTCCGACTCCACCAGAGGAGGACGATGGAAACAAAGGAGATAACATCGAAGGTGATTTTGGAGATTCAACCATAGGCGGCAGTACTGCGAAAGATCAGTATAATAAGAACCGTGAATTGAATGGCAGCAGAGTACAGGGGGTTAAGACAGGGGATACGAATCAGATGATAATCTATGTAATATCTATGGTCATTTGTATCAGTATGATTTCTGCGGCTGTTTACAGGAAACGTAAAATCAGATAATTGAATATGACTGTAAGTCAGGAAGGAACGGCTGTCCGTTATGGGCAGCCGTTATCTTTGGCTTACAGTAGAAAACTTTTGACAGCCGATTTGCAGGTATAAATTTGTCCAGAATATGCATACTATTAGCAGGAAACAATCTTGCTGAAAGGAGTATATAGGATATGAAGGAGTTGAAGCTGGACCTTCTTCCAGGTAATCTCTATGCAGCCAGGCGAAAAGCAGAGCAGCAGAAGGAAAAGGAGAAGAAGAACCGTGAGCCACAGAAAAATGTTGTGAAAATAGAGGGTGTGTCACTGAAGGTTGATCGGATAGACGGGGATAAACGGTAAGAATATGAAAAGCTTTGATGAACTTTATCATGAGCTGTTAATAAGACAGAATGCAGAGGGTGAAACGCCTCTAAAGGAATACGACCCCTTCCATTTGGATTGCCTTCTTCATCCAGAGAAATACCCACCAGTTATTCATATTAATGAGTGTGAGAAATGCGCCTACGATCAGGCATGCCAAAACAGTTGTATTTTTGACGCAATCGAAAGGACGGAGGATGGGAGGCTTAAGATTAATCGCTCTCTGTGCGTAGGATGTGAAGCCTGTATAGAGGCATGTAAGAAGGGAAATCTGGCGGCAAGTAAAGATGCGATTCCGGCGATGAAGGCGGTAAGAGAAGGGAAAGGGCCGGTATATATGTTGGTTGCTCCTGCATTTATGGGGCAGTTTAGCGATAGGGTTACTCCCGGAAAGCTGCGCACGGCTTTTAAGGCTTTGGGCTTCACTGGTATGGTGGAGGTTGCGCTTTTTGCGGACATCCTTACTCTCAAGGAGGCGTTGGAGTTCGACCAGCATGTGCAGCAGAGGGGGGACTACCAGTTGACAAGCTGCTGCTGTCCGGTTTGGATTGCCATGATACGGAAGATTTTCCTTGAATTAATGCCTCATGTTCCGGCTGCCGTGTCTCCTATGATTGCCTGCGGACGTATGATTAAGAGGCTTCATCCGGATGCGGTCACTGTGTTTGCCGGGCCTTGTCTTGCCAAGAAGAAGGAGGCAAAAGAACCGGATATCATGGATGCTGTGGATTATGTGCTTACATTTCAGGAGGTGCAGGATATCTTTGACGCGGCGGACATTCATCCGGATGAGCTTGCGGACGCCGAAAAGGAGCATGCCTCCAGGGCGGGAAGACTTTATGCCAGAACCGGAGGGGTGAGCCAGGCTGTGACAGAGATGGTGAACCAGCTTCATCCTAATCGGAGTATCCGTGTCCGTTCCGAACAAGCCGAAGGAACAAAGGCGTGTATGGAAATGATTAGGAGAATCAAAGAGGGCAGGACGGAGGCAAACTTTTTTGAAGGGATGGGCTGTGTGGGAGGCTGTGTGGGAGGTCCCAAGGCGGTTCTGAACGTGGAGGAGGGGACAAAGCATGTGGACGCATATGGCGGTAATGCTAAGTTTCGGACGCCGTTGGAGAATCCTTATGTGCGGAGAGTGTTGGAGGAATTAGGGATTCGGACGGTGGAGGAATTGTTGACGGTAGATGGGCTGTTGACGAGGGATTTTAGTTAATGTAAAAAAGAGGCTGTTGGGGAAATTTACATTTTCCGGCAGCCTCTTTTTCAAATGCGTATTGACATTTTGGGACGCTCTCAATATAATTGATTCAGTTTTCAATACATACACGAAGGAAGGATAAGAGATGCAGTATTATCTGGCCCCTTTAGAGGGGATTACGACACGGATCTACCGAAGGGTATATCACGATTGCTTTACGCCCATGGATAAATATTTTACCCCTTTTTTGTCGCCCCATTTAAAGAAGGGCTTCTCTGCAAAGGAGAAGGCTGAGCTTCTGCCGGAGAATAATCAAGGGATGCATCTGGTTCCCCAGATTTTGACGAATCGGGCGGAGGATTTTTTGAGGACAGAAGAAAAACTTGCATATTACGGCTATGAGGAGATCAACCTGAATCTGGGATGTCCTTCTAAAACTGTGGTATCAAAAGGAAGAGGCTCTGGATTTCTGGCAGATTTGGAGGGACTTGACCGTTTTCTGGATGAAATTTTTTCAAAGACAAAGGCTCGCATATCCATTAAGACCAGGATAGGAAGGGATGAACCTGAGGAATTTCAAAGGCTTTTGGAAATCTATGGACAGTATCCTCTTGAGGAATTGATTATCCATCCGCGGGTTCAGAAGGACTTTTATAAAAATAAACCGAAGCTGGAGGCATTTGAGGAGGCGGCAGAAAAAATGACCTGTCCATTGTGCTATAATGGGGATATTTGCACCAGAGAGGATGCCGCGGCCATAGAGGGGAGATTTCCAACGGTGACGGCATGTATGATTGGTAGAGGGATTATTGCAAATCCTGGGCTTCTGGGCGAGATTAAGGGGCAGGAGGAGGCTTCGCGGAAGCAGCTTCGCAGATTTCATGACCGGTTATATGAAGAATACAGAGAGCTTCATATGGGGGATAAGAATGTTCTGTTTAAGATGAAAGAAATCTGGTGCTATTTGGGACAAGCTTTTCCTGGATGTGAGAAGCCCTTAAAACGGATTAGGAAGGCGGAGAGACTGGACAGATATGAGGAGGTTGTGAACCAGTGTTTTGAATATGTATTTTAAGAGGGAGATTTTGAGAAGGCGAAGATTTTTGTCTTTACTTTTTAGGCGCCATGCAATATAATAGAAAAAAATTCTATATACAGGAATTTCTAAGGAGGAATCCCTTTGGAGCACTTGAATCATATTATTGCAGGTAATCTGAAAGAGATTAGGAAGCGTAAGGAGTTGAGCCTGGAGCAAGTGTCGGTTCTGACTTCAATCAGTAAGAGTATGCTGAGCCAGTTAGAGCGCGGAGAAGTTAATCCTACCATATCAACGGTATATAAGCTGTCTCTGGGGCTTAAGGTTCCTGTGACAGCATTTACGGCGGATCAGCCGAAGCCATTTTCCAGGACTGGCAAGGCTTATGTGATACCTCTTGTGGGAGATGAGGGAAGGTACAGGCTGTACCCAATCTTTGAATTTCGGGAGGGCCAGGATTTTGAGATTTTTGACCTGGAGTTCGATGAGGGCGGCACGATGCGGGGGCATATGCAGATGCATGGAACCAGGGAGTTTATTACGGTGTATTCCGGCGAGCTGACGCTGATTTTCGAGGACAGGGAATATGAGCTGAAAGCAGGGGATTCTGCCGCGTACAATGCATTTGACGATTATGTATACAAGAATACGGGAGAGGGCATGGTGACTGCGTGTATCGTGGTTCATTATCCGTAACAGAAAGGAGTTATAGTAAGATGGAAGACCAGAAGCAGCGCGTATATGACGCATTGGACAAGTTGAAGATTAAGTACGAGGTTGTAGAGCATGAGCCAGTACATACAATGGAGGATATGGACAGGCTTGGACTGCCGGAGAAGGGAACTTTGTGTAAGAATCTTTTCCTGCGGGATTCAAAGGGAAAGAGACACTTTCTCGTGACCTGTGAGGAGAGCAAGAAGGTAGATTTGAAGGCTCTTGGCAGACAGCTTGGAGGAGGAAATCTAAGCTTTGCCTCCGAAGACCGGTTAGAAAAATATCTGGGACTTAAGCAAGGAAGCGTGTCTCCCTTCGGACTGATGAATGATACGGACCATGTGGTAGAGTTCTTTATTGATAAGGATTTGAGCAGGTGTAAGAGCCTTGGAATCCATCCATTAGAGAATACGGCCACCGTCTTTCTTTCCTTTAAGGATTTGGATAAGTTCCTGTGGGATTTGGATGTGGATGTGGTTAAGGTTAAGCTTTAGTTTCTACTTTTTTGTGCTGGCCGGATTATTCCTGGTGAAATAATCTGGTCGGTATCATTGTTCTTTTCTAGCTCGTGGGTTATCCCATCTTTCCACTTATTATTTTATTTTAGATTTGATGAATTTCATTTCCTGCAGTTTTGCTCTAAGAAGACTTGTGAAATGAATTCTATATACGTTTAGGAGTTTGAGATATGGCTAAGAAATTGTATGACAAGGATATTCGGGAACCGTTGTTCGATTTCCTTGAGGAATACTATGGAAAAATACGAATTATTGAGGAAAAGCAGATTGGCAGGTCAAGGGCGGATATCATGATGGTGCTGCCGAATGGGGTGGCTGGAATTGAGATTAAGAGTGATGCAGATACTTATGTCCGGTTAAAAAGGCAGGTGCGAGATTATGACAGATATTTTGACTGCAATTATGTAGTTGCAGGAGGAAGCCATGGACTGCACGTAAGTGAGCATGTACCTGAGTGGTGGGGGATCATTACTGTGGAGTGGGTGGAGAATGGGGTGGATTTCTATCTGCTGCGGGAGGCAAAAGCGAATCCGAAGGCTGATTTAGGCCAAAAGCTTACACTTTTGTGGAGGCCAGAGCTTGCGAACATTCAGGAGATAAACGGGCTTGCCAAGTATAAACAGAAAAGCAAAGCATTTGTCATGGAAAAGCTTCTTGAGAAGGTTCCCAAGGCGGCGCTGAATGAGCAGATCAGCCAGGAATTGTTTGAGAGGGATTATACGGAGATTGGGAATACAATCAGGAAGTTTAAGGAGGGAAAGCTATGAGATATCCTGTGATTAGCGTGGAGAGGACAGGAAAGCGAATCAGGGACATTTGTGTAAGGCAGGGAATTTGTGCAAAGGAGATACAGGAATATATGGGCTTTTCGGCTGTCCAGTCTGTGTATGACTGGTTTCATGGGAAGAATCTGCCCAGTGTGGATAATCTGTATGCCCTGTCGCGGCTTTTAAAGGTTTCGATGGAGAGATTGTTAGTGACCTCCGACCAGGAGGAGACGGGGCGGGTGTGCGAGCTTATGGCTCTGCCTCGCAAGGATAGCCGGAAAATGGTAATGTGGTACAGGGAAGGAATAAAGTTTTTGTCAATCAGTTTGTAACTGGATGCAAAAGACAGAGGGTTCTGGTATTCTATTTTTAGGAAATGTAAAGGCCCATTTCCTGTTATACCTTGCTGGACGGAGTCCACCCGCCCGACAGGGCATGCATTCGGGATGCCCTTTGGGTATACATAGATAAGATATTGCCAATACAATGACATTCATTACGAGGCAGTACAGGAATACTGAGAGAAAGAGCTGCCAATAGAGAGGCGGTCGTGTTGAATTCAACCATAGGCGGGTGTATCCCTTCGGCAAATGAGAATAATGTCAGGACAAGAACAGCAAGAGAAGAACTGAGGAATACTTGGATGGAAGAAGATGTGGAGAGATACAGGAATGAAGAAAGATTACGGGAAAAGACGGAGGAGATATTTAGGGATACGAAGTATGGGACGATGAATGAGCAGTTGTGGGAACTGCTGAAGGAGAAGGATTGTAGGAGAAAGCTGTATGTGAAGGCGCTTAAGATGTTTGGAAGAAAAGATGGAATGGAAGTATACCGAAGGATAAGAGATGAGTTATTGTGACTCGAACCAAGGGGCATAAGAAAGATGTGGCAGTATGGGAGAAACTGCTGCATCTTTTTATACCCAAGGGCACACCGCAATACATGCCCTTCGGGCTGGTGGACTTCGTCCATTAATGTATGCTTTTAGAAGAAAGTATAATATTTAATATTTTTTTAAAAAAGTAAGATTTAAAGAGGCTCTTGAAAACAGGGGGTAAAGTACTTCAAACCCTCTGTTTTCAAGGCTTTCAAGAGATTTGAACAGGTATAGAATATTCCATAAAAATACGGATAAATACGAACCGTTAGTGACACGTTAGCGACAAATTTTTATCCGCTCAATCTGTTCTCTCAGTGCGTCTAATTCCCGATGCCGGTATACCTTATTGGTAACATCCAAAAAGGCGTGGCCGAGCAAGGTCTTCTTGTCGTTCTCATTTACACCGTACTTGTCACAGAGCATGGAAAATGTGTGGCGGCAGTCATGGGGAGTATGTTTCCTAATACCCAGGGATTTTAATGTCTCATACATGTCTGTGCGGAAATTCTGGACTCCTTTAGACAGATAAACCTCCTGTCGGGCTAATCTTCTTTTCACGAGTGGCAGGATAGCGCTGTGGATCGGGACAATCCGGTCCTTCCCCGCCGCAGTCTTTACCCCGCCCTGGAAGTATTCCTCTCCAAAATCCGTTTTCATATCCAGGTATGCGGAGATCCGGAAGCCAGAATAGCACATGATGAGGAGCATTTCCACGGTTTCGTTGTCTTGGTGGTTCCACAGAGTTTCCAGGTCGGAGCCGGAGAAAGGTTCGCCATGTTCGTCATCATCGGATTTATTAATCTTTACAAATTTGGAGTAATCCTTGTCCGCTAGGTCATTGGCTTCGGCGTAGGCATACATCTGGTGAAAGAGGACGATGATTAGTTCCAGAGAGGAATGCTTCTTTGGGCAGCTATCCACGACTTCCTGCAGGTCGCTGGCAGTGAGAGACCGGAACGCTCTGCAGTGGATCGCTTTACAATTTTTGTATGCAGCACGCATACTATTCTCCATAGAAGTCTTTTTCTCCTTGTGATCGTGCGGATTCTGGAACTTCCAGAGGTAATATTCCCGATAAATATCTTCAAATGTCTTCTGGTCGGCAACTTCGCGCTGGCTCTGGTTGAACTTTGACAGGATACCGGTGACCTGGCGTTTCAGTTCCTCGGAATCAGAAGACAGCTCCTTTTCACGGCCTTCGTAGTATTCCCCGTTCCGGTACCAGGTGAGGACGGTGAAACCTTTATACCAGTCATCCACATAGCAGATAGCCCTCTGCGGTACTGGGATGCCGTTTAAATCGAATTCTTTGGTGGGAGGGTAAACTCCATAGGGGTTGGTGCGGTTCTTGCCAGAGAGGCGTTTAATACTGCCGTAGCCGTTGGGGAGTTTAGGGTATTTCTTGCGTTTTGGCATAATGTCATCCTCCTGTAAAAGGGTATAAAAAATAACCCTCGTAAAATGCGGAGGATTATGGTATAATCTACTTGTTCAGGGTAGATTGTATACCGTAATCCTCTGGTTTGCGAGTTACATCTATGTGAAACCGTTCCTGTTGGCGCAGGGGCGGTTTTTTATGCAACTTTTGAATAATCAATGATAGAAATTTCCTGCATAACTTTTTTCGCAGAATTAATGATTCCCTCTAATTGCTGGATTACATCACCTGTGTAAATAATTTCATTGCATTCCGAACATTTGAAGCAAGGCACGTTTCGGACGATTACGAGACAGTCTTGCAGATCGGTTACACTTGTTGTAATCCCTTTTTGGGCTGATGCACCACATTTCATACATTTCATGATTAATGCTCCTTTCTGGTTTTGAAGTCAGATTTCCACTTGTTAGTATCAGGATAGTATGCTGTTATCAAGTGGATATATTCGTTATCGGTACTTACTACAATGTGGATAGGGATGTTATGTGTAGAGATACCAAGAATTAAACAACTTGGAAAGGGTTTGTCATCTTCATATTGTTTTATTATTTCCCCGGACGTTATGCAGCTTACTACGTCATTAATTGTTATTCCACGTTCGATAAGTCGTATTCGAGCATGCTCGGTGACAGCTATATTATTTATATTATTTAATGATTTCAATGTTTCAATATCAATCATTTCACAGATTCCCTTCTATTGTTTCTGTTGACATTTTACATAAACGCGGCTATTCCTCATACTTTCCAACCACTTTCCCCATGCAGACAATATTATCGTATTCAGAGATCATGATGTTATCAGCACTGCCGCGGGGACGAAATAAGCAGGTTTTGAAGGCAAGGACGCATTTTCTATAGTAAATCAGAAATCTTGATAATCAGCCCGTCAAATATATAAACAGGAATTTCATCATCGAAGGAATACATATTCGCATCTTCCTCACCTTCAAAAAAGTAGGTCTGGACGACTTTCTTCATAGGATTTATAATCCAATATTCCCGGACGCCGGCAGTGCGATATTTGAATAATTTGACAGCGTAATCTATTCGTGAAGTACTGGAAGATGCAATTTCTATGATCCAGTCTGGTGCACCTTCACATCCGCGGTCGGACAGCTTATCCTTATCACAAA
>ERZ808028.489-NODE-489-length-32790-cov-5.849295_pt1 | contig 32790 bp, 23 predicted proteins | sample MGYA00380184_ERZ808028 | MGnify/ENA primary metagenome ERZ808028 (study PRJEB31490, sample SAMN06133397) | mouse gut metagenome | isolation source: J8_1 | host: mice | place: China: Chengdu | collected 2015-05 ...
GCTCATGGTTTCCCTGCTCGTCCTGCTGAAATGGACGCTCACCTTGTAGGTCGTGGAGCCAATCCGCTTTGTGATGTGCAGCGGCTTGTCGGTGCGTTCAATCGTCCTGTCTGCTGTTACTGTCGGCATAGGATTAGCCCCCTTTCCATATTCGGTTGTCTGTGATATACTACCGTCAAAATCACCTTGGCGCGTCCTTTCTCGCGCCCCTGTGCCGCCTGCGGCCTGACTGCCTGTTGTTTTCGGGGTGTCCCCGTTCCTTTACGATACACTCCTTTCTGAACATTCCCCTCTTTTCCCTCATAGAATGGGCCAAAGGAGGGCTGATCCATGAAAAACACCGTCCTGCTCAGCGAGGACTCCAAAAATTACTTATGCTGTTTTTACCAGACTCTGGACCAGATGATCCAGGCTATGACCAACGCCTGCCCAACTCGGAGCATCTCCCGCTGTTTCGTTGCCCAGATGCTCCCCCACCACCGGGCGGCGATTCAAATGTCCAGCAATATCCTGCGGTTTACTGAAAACCAGTCCGTTCGCCGCTTGGCTCAGCGGGTTATCAAAGACCGTACGCAAAGCATCGACCTGTTGGAAGGCACCCTGGAACCCGGCGGGCGCCTTATCACCCCCCAGCAGGACCTGCGGCTGTACCAGCGGCGGACGGAACTTATTTGCCGGGACATGTATGTCAATATGAGCCGCGCACCGGAGCACAACCGGCTGGCCGTCGTATATCTCCGCCACACCCTCCCCCTCCGTATTGGAGCCGTGCGAATGGTAGAAACCACCTTGAAATATGATGTGTGTACCGAACTGGTCCCCATACTCCGCTCCATTGCCGTTCAGCAGCGGCGGGAGATCGCCCAAACCAGAGCTTTACTGAGCCGCCTGGAGTGTCAACGGTGAGCCCTTGCCTTTTGCGCCCCTTTCTGGTATACTGAATGCTCAACAGCCTGCAGCGTTTTTTCGCTGTAAAATTTCACACGGAAAGGAAGTGACGCCCATGTGGGCGGAGCAGAGCGTATTTTATCAAATCTATCCTCTGGGCTTTTGCGGGGCTCCCAGGGAGAACGACGGCATCCCAGCCAGCCGTATCGGCAAAATCGGGGACTGGGCTGGTCATATGGAAAAGCTGGGGGTTAATGCGCTGTACCTCTCCCCCATCTTTGAGAGCGACCGCCACGGCTATGACACCCGGGACTACCGCAAAATCGACTGCCGTCTGGGCACCAACGAGGACTTCGCTCAAGTATCCCGAACCCTCCACGGCCATGGAATCAACGTGGTGCTGGACGGAGTGTTCAACCACGTGGGCCGGGGTTTTTGGGCTTTCCGGGATGTGCAGGAGAAAAAATGGGATTCCCCCTACAAGGATTGGTTCCATATCAGCTTCGACGGCAATTCAAACTACAACGACGGATTCTGGTACGAGGGTTGGGAGGGCCACTTTGAGCTGGTAAAGCTGAACCTGCGTAACCCTGCCGTGGTGGACTATCTGCTGGACTGCGTGAAGTTCTGGGTGGACGAGTTCGATATCGACGGCCTTCGGCTGGACGTGGCCTACTGCCTGGACAAAGATTTCCTTCGCCGCCTGCGGTCCTTCTGCGGCGGGCTGAAGCCCGACTTCTTCCTGGTAGGCGAGACCCTCCACGGCGACTACAATCAGTGGGTCAACGACCAGATGCTCCACTCCTGCACCAACTATGAGTGCTACAAAGGACTATACTCCGCCCTGAATTCCATGAATTTGTTCGAGATAGTCCACAGCTTGAAGCGGCAGTTTGGTCCCGAACAGTGGACACTATACAAGGGCAGGCATCTGCTTTGCTTCGCCGACAACCACGATGTGACACGGGCGGCCTCCATCCTGCAAAACCCCACCCATCTGCCCTTGATGTACGGCGTTTTGTTCGGAATGCCCGGCATTCCCTGCCTTTATTACGGCAGCGAGTGGGGGGCCACCGGCGACAAGTCCCACGGGGACGACGCCCTGCGGCCCAGCTTCGACCAGCCGGAGTGGAACCAGCTCACCGACACCATCGCCGCCATGTCGAAGGCCCACCGTGAAAGCGAGGCCCTATGCTACGGCGACTTTAAGGATTTGGTGCTCACCAACAAGCAGACAGTGTTCCAACGCCGGACGGACAGCGAGCGGGTGCTGGTGGCGGTGAACGCCGACAGCGAGCCCTACTGGGCCCACTTCGACGCCGGGTGCGGTCGGGCGGTAGACCTGATCACTGGGGAGGAGCACGACTTCGGCGGCGGCAGCGAGCTGCCCCCCTACAGCGTGTTCTTCTGGAAGTGCGAACAGTAAAAACGAGGCCCCGGAAGCTGAGCTTTCGGGGCCTCGTTCATTTATTAGAGCGGCATATTTTCCTGGATGGACAATCCATACATTCACAGCCAGATTTTCCAGATCTTTTGCGTCGGGACATATTCCACACCACTGCAGCCACAGCAGCAATTACCATCATCAGCACCACAATAGTACCCAAATTCTCGCTCAAAAAATTTTTCATTTCTCGCGCTCCAGTCACTTTGACGCCTCGTAAGCCGCATAACAAGAAATCGCAAAGAACAAACCGAAATACCCATAAATGCAGCACACTCGTGGCGGGCGCCGCCTCTCCCTTGGCGACAATCCGTCGGCAGCCGCTGCCGCCTGTCATATACCAAACTCCATAGGAACAAAACCAGTTTGCCTATCAACACCCCATGGAGCAACTTTTCTTGTTCATCCTCAGTTTGTCCACACCAACTGCCACACATTATATATACAGATGACCACAATGACCCCCATCAGGCCAATAAAAAGTTGTTCCACCAGCCTATTATCCATCTTTTTATTCAGCAAACGGCCTACCACACCTCCGCCTATACCACCGCCCACCATCACCATCAACACCGGCCATTGAAAAGACGGCACGGTATCAGTGAACAAGGTCGTAAGCAAGCTTGCTATTTGGCTGAATAAAATAATGTACAGGCTGTTGGATGCGGCTGTCTTGGTGTCCATACTGAAAAAAAAGTATAGTACCACCAGATTTATGGGGCCACCCCCGATGCCTAAAAAACTGGACATGATCCCTAACCCCAAACCAATCACTACACATGCCCCGGGGGCCGCAATTTCATGGGTAGCAATTCTATCCTTATTCACCGTATATCCTAAGGTTCCCAATGTGACAACTCCCAGACAAGCAGCCTGCACCGCACCCACCATACTTTGGTTTTCAAATACTGATTTTACCAGTTCAAACAGCTGCTTTCCTGCCAATCCTCCCAAGGCAGCGCCTATCGCCAATGGCGTTCCAGCGTGTATGTCCACTCCGCTGTCACCTTTAAGTAACGCCCGTGTAACGGAGTAACAGCTCATCGACAACACAGTGCAGCTGGACAAAAAGCTAATGGTGGTTACCGTCTCCAAGCCCAGCATATCCAGCACAGGCTTGATAACCACACCGCCTCCAATTCCACAAATGGCCCCCACAACGCTGGCCAAAAAGCTTACCAGAAAAAAAATTGCCATTGTCTCTTCCCCCTCATCGCACCAGCCTTGACACTCGGTCCAACTCCCGATATAATAAACTAAAACAGGATAAAATTCTAGTATTTTGAGAAAAAATATAGGTGGTGATGCAAAGATGCAATTTGAACAGGGTAACAACCTTCCCCGGGTCAAAGTCACCAACCAATCTTCCATCCTCCGCATGGTGTACCATTGCGGTCCCATAACCCGGGCAGACATTGCCAGACGTCTTGAATTGACACTGCCCACCATCACTACCAACATCAATACCATGATCTCAGCCGGGCTGGTACAGGAACTAGATTCGACAGAACCTGCCGACCACCACCATGGCCGCCGCAGCCGACTTCTGGACATCATCCCCACCGCCCGGAAATTTGTAGGGGTGGAAATGCGTGGGTCGGAAAGTGCCGTCTGCCTTACAAATTTCCGGGGGCAAATATTGGACAGCCGCACCGTTCCCTCCTCCAACCGCGACTATGACTACAATCTGGGCATGACTTGTGCGTTGATTCGAGAATTGCTGGAAAGCAACTGCCTCACTTTTCAGGATATAGATGGCCTTGGTTTCTGTGTGCCAGGTATGGTAGACACCCAAGCCGGTATTTTAAAGGTTCGCCCCAGTTACAATTGGTACGACAAACCCATCTTTCAGGATGTGAGACGGCAACTTGACCTCCATTGTCCCATCACAGTGGAAAATAATGCTTGTGCTCGAGCTTATGGAGCGTCTCTATTTCAGCGAGAATTATTGAACAACGTATCCACTTTTGCCTATCTGTTCATCCATGCGGGTATCGCCTGCCCCCTCATTCTTAACACATCCAGTTCCTTTGGCTCTATCGTGGGTGCCGGCGAGGTTGGCCACATGGTAATGGAACCCCATGGCCCCCAGTGTACCTGCGGCAATCATGGTTGTCTGGAAGCTATCTCCAGTAACCACGCCATTATTTCGCAGTGCGTCGATGCGCTGGCTCGAGGCGGAGCATCTGTCCTGCGCACCCTCTGTCCCAAAAATTCGGCTCCATCCATGGCAAACATTTTAGAAGCGCAACAAGCTGGAGATACCGACGTTTATCCTATTATAGAGCGGGCCATATATACGTTAGGTCTAGCTATTGCCAACATCGGCAACTTCACTTGTCCACACACCATGCTCATTGAGGGAGAGCTGTTCCGTAGCCAAGAAAACCGTCAATTGTTGCTGGATGTGGTTCACCACAACATCTGTAAAGTTACTGGCACTGACACTCACTTTGTCTTTGTGGAGCCTGACCCGTTCAGCGGCGCCCGTGGAGCGGCTGCGGTAGCCATTTTTCATGACTTGCAAATATCGGCTGAATAGCAAATCTTTCATGTGTGCGCCACGGTAAAGACCGTGGCGCACTTTTGTTTTCTTATTTCTCCACCAGGCGTCCCCGGCAGAACACCATATCCACCTGGTCCTCTCTGTCCAGCACCACAAGATCGGCATCCTTGCCGTCGGCGATGGAGCCTTTTCGGTCAAATACGCCAATCAGTTTGGCCGGGTTCTCTGTCAACGCAGGCAGAAGCTCTTCTAGCCGGAAGCCTGTAAAGGCCAAAAGATTGCGTAGTGCCACATCTTGAGTGAGGGTGCTCCCTGCCCGGACTCCTGTGTCCGCCAGTTTGGCATCACCGTCCTTCACCACCACTTCGTTAACGCCCAGGTGGTACTTTCCGTCGGGCAGACCTGCCGCCATAATGGAATCGGTAATGGCCACCACCTTGTCCAACCCCTTGGTTTTAATCAGCAGCCGCACCGCCCCCGGGTGGAGGTGCCGCCCATCACAGATCATCTCGCAGTACACGTCGGACTCCATCACCGCCCCCATAATTGCGGGCCGATGCTGGTGGAACAGCCCCATGGCATTGAAGGTGTGGGTGGCCGCCGCCGCCCCCTTTTCAATGGCCTCCATAGAAGTCTCATAGTCCGCCCCAGAATGGCCGATGGCGGTGACAATACCCAGTTTCCGGGCAGCAGGGATCATCTCCGTCACGCCCTCTACCTCCGGGGATACTGTAAGATAGCGAATGCTTCCCTCCGCCCGCTCCTGGTAAGCCTGCAACAGCGTTGAGTCCCCCTTCCGTAGCAGGTGCTCCGGCATGGCCCCCTTGTACTCGGTGGCTAGGAATGGGCCCTCCAGATGGATGCCCAGCAGCTCAGAAGTAGGCTGCTCCCCAGCTTTGTGGGCCTTGAACTGGTCGATACACCACTCCGTCTGCTCCACCGTATCGGTGAGCACCGAACACAGCCAGGAGGTTGTGCCGTTCCCGGCGAAAAAATGGCTGATCTTCTCCAAATCCTCCGCAGATGCCCCGTTCACGTCTACTCCCACCCCGCCGTGGGTGTGCAAATCGATGAAACCGGGGATCACCCGCTTACCATCCACATCCACCACTTGCGCACCGGCGGGAACTGCAGCGTCTGGCTCCAACACCTGGAGCTTTCCCTCACTCATCCCCAAGGTCTTTGTTTCAAACCGGCGCCCAATATACACCTGCCCATTGACAATATAGGTATCTGCCATATCCAAATCCCTCCCACTCAATCCGGCAGATTGGCCACAAATTCCGTGGTGCGGATGAGGGCGTCCGGGTGGCCCTGCATAAGGGTGGCCGGGAAGTGGGCGGACACCTCACCGTAGGCGGTGTGGCGCAGCACGGCCCGGTGCCAGTCCCGGAACACCCCCAGACGCACCTTCCGGGCGTGATAGATCTCGTTCATGCCGATGGTGACGCACCAGCGGGGCATGTCGTCGATGGCCCCGTTCAAATCGCCGATGGCGTTGGCCGTCCGGGTCTCCCGGCTGATTTCCAGCACCCGGGTGTGAAGCCCCTTGAACTGCTCCGGGGTCAGCTCGTCCTGGGCCTCGTTGAACGCCAGGTGGCCGTTGATGCCGATGCCGCCGAAACAGATGTCCACCCCGCCCAGCTTCTCAATGACCCGACCCATGTTTTCCGGGTCGTTGGGGTCCGGGAACACCCGCTGGCTCTCCGGCATCACCAGCTCCGGCTTGATTTTGGAGTACACCGTCCGCTCCATAAAGCCTCGGAAGCTGAGCTTGTCCTCCTTGGCGATCCACTGTTTGTCATCGGTGAGGTACTCGTCCATGTTGAGGAACCACACATGTTTCAGGCTGATATTTTCACGGTTCACCAGCTCTACAAAGTAGGGGTACTGCCCCACCGGGCCCACCGGACAGATAAACACGGTGGTCTCCCCCAGGGCGTTCTTGCGCTTGATCTCCTCGGCCATCTCTTGGGCCATGGCCTGGAACACGGCGGCGTTGTCCGCCAGCACCTCAATGGGCACCTTGGGCGCGGCCAAAAGCCGCTCCCGGTCAAAATAATAGTAGTCGTGACGCATGGCGTCGTCCTCCTTTCACGGCTGTCCGGGGTGGAACCCCGTATATTTCTCCGTAACCTCCAGCACCCGGTACACGTCCAGCCAGGGCTGAAAATCCGGCTCCTTTTCACAGATCAATTCCCGGAAGCCCCGCCAGCTCTCCCCTGCTTTCTCCTTATCCCCCTGGGCCAAACGGCGCAGGGCGCGGGACAGCTTGAGGACATACTCCCGATGATAGTCCAGCGCCTCCCAGAAGGGGGTGTCCCAGCCGCCGGGGCTCCGGTGGGCGTCCAGAGTTGAGACAAAGTCCAGGCATAGCTCCCGGACGGCCTCCATCCGAGCGGCCATGTCCCCATCTTGACGGGGTCCCTTGCCGTTGACATAGTCGGTGCTGCTCAGGCTGGACAGCTGGAACAGATAGTCGGCCACAAGGGGCCAATCCTCCCCGTATGCGGCGGAAAAGTATTCCTCCAACAGCTGGTTCACACCAACGCTTTCATCCATCAGTGTCCGACCCAACACATAGTTGGGGAAAAAGTTTGGCAGGCCCGCCCGCAGCTCCTGACAGCTCACATAGCCGTTAAGGCCCAGCCGCCGCAGCCCCTTCACATCCCCGCTGATGACCCGAGCCAGCTTCACATAGCCCAGGTCGCCGTAGTGGGCCCGGCCCAAGGGGTAGTCATAGACAAAGCTGTCCCCCTCAAACTGCCTCTGCCAGCCCCGGAGAAAGGCCAGATTCTCCTCCAGGCCGGTGGGCAGGGTGACTCGGTTACGCCGATAGGCCGGGATAGGGATCGCCTTCTCCATTTGATAGGACCGCTCGAAGGTGCGGCTGATGGGGGCAAACATGAGGATAAACCGCTCCGAGTTTGTCAGCCGAGCTTTGATGGGCGGCCACAGCAGCTCCTGGTAGAGCAGGAACACGATTTTGGTGTCCAGCCCCTCAGCCGTCAAACGGCGGTCGATCTCATTGAGCAACTCCACGTATTGGTCAGAGGGCGTAGTTTTTTGGCACCCTTCGCACTCGCACACGTTGTTGTACTCGTCCGCCAGCCAGACGTGGAGGTAGTCCACATTGGGGTTCTCCCTGGCGTATTCCGCCACCAGGTCGGCAAATACATCCGCCGCCTCCCCGTTGTGGAAGCACAGGTTGGTGTTGGCGGGTACCCCCTTCCACAGCCCCCGCGCCCCGTCCACCTGGGCGACCAGGGGGCGCTTGTCCTCTGGCAGGGGCCGTGGGTCCCCGTCCCAAGACTGAGCCTCATACCCCAGTACCTCCCCCGTCCAGCCGTGGCCCACTTTGTGGAGGAGCAGGCCCCGGCGCTTGAGCTCCCCCTCAGCCTCCTCCATCCAGGTCAACACATTCTCTCGGGTGAAGGGTTCCTCCTCCCGGCGGGGATTCCCCCGGTGCTCATACCACCGGGCATAGAAGATGTACGGCGATTTAAATTGCAGAAAAAAGCTGTTGTACCCCACCTTGGGGAGCCAGTCGATGAAATCCAGCACATTTCCCCGGCTGTTCGCCCCCTCGATACACACGCCCCGGTGGTAGAAGGACGCCCGGTGCTCATACCGCAGGGCCAGTGCCTGACCGGTGATGGCAGGAACCACCTCGCAGCTTTTCATGGGGGCCGGGAACCGGCATCCCAGGCGGCGCAGGCAGTCATAGACCCCCAGCAGCAGCGCCCGGCCGCTGTTTCCGACAATGGAACCCCACGACTGGCTCAGCTCCACGGCAAACCAATCGGGCAGACTGGGCATGAGATCGGGGCGCACTTCTAGACTGAGGCTGAGGTCTCCCTCCTCCCCCGCCAGCATCCGGCCCAGGTAGCCCTTCAGCTCGGAGGAGGCAAAGGCCACAGGCGCGTCCATGTCCGGAGGACAGATGATCTTGATGTTCACACGGTTTCTCCTCTCTCGGGAACAGGACCGGAAAAGGCCCTATGGGGCGGACCTGCGTACCGTCCCATAGGGTCCGTTCCTATGCGCTAAACGTGTTTAATTTGGGTATTTTTTACTTCAGGGCCTCTTCCATCACGTCGAACAGGACGAAATCGCCCACGTCCTCTTTGGCCTCCTCAGGCTTGATGTTCTCGCCCGCGACCATGTCGTTCTGCATCCCCTCATAGTAACCCTTGATGGTGCCGTCCTTCAGGCCGGTGCTAATGTCCGCGATGTTGAACCAGTGCGCGTCACCCACCTGGAGCAACTGGGCGGACAGATCGGTCTTGGTCTCAGTGGCGCAGTACTGGGCCACCGTCTCGTAGTTATCCACCTTGGAGCCCCAGTCCATGCCCTTGAACAGAGCGCGGGTGAAGCGCACCAGGGTGTCGTGGTTCTCCTCGGCATACTTGGGCAGGCAGATCCAGCTGGAGATGTTGGTGGAACCGTCGGCGAACTCGATCTCCTTGGCGCCCTCCACCTGCTGGAGGATCTGGGCGGAGTAGGGATTCCAGCACACAGCGGCGTCGATACTGCCGGACACGGCGGCGGGCACGATGTTGTCGATGCTCAGGTCGTTCAGGATCACATCCTCACGGGTGAGGCCGCCCACCTTCAGGGCGTTGTCCAGGGTGGACTCGGAGGAGGAGCCGGAGTTGAAGGCGATCTTCTTGCCCTTCAGGTCGGCCACGGATTCGATGCCGCTGCCGGGCAGGACCACCACCTTATCGGTGGTATGGACGGAGCTGGGGGCAAAGATGATGGCCTTGCCCTGGATACACAGCTTGTGGGCGCCTTTGCCGATGTAGGCCAGATCAATGGAGCCGCCCTCCATGGCCGCGATCTCAGAGGGGCCGTCCTGGAAGGGAGTCAGCACGATGGTAATGCCTTCCTCCTCAAAGAAGCCCTGCTCGATGGTGGACAGCACGCCCCAGAGAGAGGCGTAGTTGGCCATGTAGCCGATACGCAGGGTGATGGGGTCGGGCTTGGCGGGCTCGGGCTCCTTGGACTCGACGGGGGCCTCGGACTGGGTCACTTCCTTGCTGGGGTCGGGAGCCTTAGACTCCGCGGCGGGCTTGCCGCCGCAGGCCGCCAGACCCAGTATCATGACCAGAGCCAGCAGCAGTGCGGTGAGTTTCTTCATTTCATTTTCCTCCTTGAATTTGGTTGAAGCTGCCTGTATGTCAACCGCAGAGACACGGTCAGGCACATATTTACTTGCGGACCTCCAGGTACTCCTGGTAGACCTCGTTCCAGATCTCCGCCTTCAGCTCCATGAACCGGGGGTCGCTCTTGGTTGCCTGATCCCGGGGATAGGGAATGTCGATATCCACAATGCGCTTGATTCGCCCGGGCCGGGCAGACATGATAACCACCCGCTGAGCCAGCAGGACGGCCTCATCCACGTCGTGGGTGATGAAGAAGCAGGTCTTTTGCTCCTCCTCCCAGGTCTTGAGCAACTCAGTCTGAAGCTGGGCCCGGGTCTGGGCGTCCAGCGCGCCGAAGGGCTCGTCCATCAGCAGTACCTCGGGGTTGTTGGCGTAAGCCCGGGCGATGGCCACCCGTTGCTTCATGCCGCCGGACAGCTCCTTGGGGAAGGAGTCCTCAAAATCCTCCAGGCCCACCATTTTGATGTACTTGCGGGCAATCTCCTCACACTGGGCCTTGGGCATACGCTTCATCTGAGGGCCGAACATGACGTTCTGCAGCACGGTCTGCCAGGGGAACAGGGCGTACTGCTGGAACACCACGCCTCGCTTCACATCGGTACCCTTGATGATCTCACCGTCCAGGTAGCACTCGCCGGAGCTGGCCTCATGGAGCCCGGCCAAGATATTCAGCAGGGTGGATTTTCCGCAGCCGGAGGGGCCCACCACACAGATAAACTCGTTCTCCATAATGTCCAGGTTGACACCGTTGAGGGCCACGGTGGTGCCGTGGTCGCCGTGGTATTCCTTCTTGACGTTCTTGATCTGGATTTTTACGCCTCTTCCCGCTTCTCCTGCCATGAGGTCAGCCTCCTTTCAATGAGATCCACAAAGATGTTCAGCAGCGTGCCGATGATGCCGATGAGGATGATGTAACCCAGCATGGCGTTGGTCTCAAAGGTGCCCTGCAGGTTGCGAATGCGCATACCCAGGCCGGCTTGGGCGCCGGTGGATTCCGCCGCCAGCAGAGTGGTCAGTCCCGCGCTCAGGCCCAGCCGCACGGCGGTGAGGATGAAGGGCACCGTGGCGGGCAGGGTGATGCGGAAGAAGATGTCCATGTCGTTGGCGCCCAGCACCTTGGCCGCCTTGACCAGAGTGTTGTCGATATTGCGGATGCCGTGGAAAATGGTGATGCACATGGTCATAAAGGTGCAGATCCAGATCAGGACGATGGCCGGGGTACGGCCCACGCCCAGCATGATGACGATAAGCGGCGCGTAGGCCAGGGCGGGGATGTTGCGGATGAAGTTGATCCAGGGTTCAATGATCTTGCGCACCGGGGTGTACCAGGCCATCAGGAAGGCCACCGGCAGGGCGGTGATGAAGCCCAGGCCGAAGCCCGCCGCCACACAGATCATACTGCTGGCGAAGTCCTCCCAGAGGGCTTTGCGCTCGATCATGGTCTTCATGCCTTGGAATACCGAGGGCCTGCCCTGGATGGAGATCAGGAACGGAAAACTGCGCCCGGTCTTCTCCCCGATAGACAGCAGGTACAGCACCACCAGCGCCACCACCAAGGATAGCAGCAGCCACAGCTTGTTGACGGTCTTAGCCCGTTTTTCCGCCTGGGTCAGAGGTCTTTTTGCCTGTCTTATTTTGCTCATACGGCACCTTCCTTTACTCTTTTCTGGTTATCTGCCCCCACAGTTCAAAAAATTTCGATCCATCCCCCTGTCGTTTTCATTTCAGGCTCAGCAGCCGCAGCCGCTACAGCCATTGGTGCCGTCATAGGGCTCATCCTTCATACACAGGTGGACGGCCCCCACCTTGAAGGTCTTGGGCAGGGCCAAAATATTGGGGTTGGGCCCCACAAACTTCTTCTTCGCGTCCTCCAGCGCCTCCTCGAAGGTGGCCCGGGTCTTGAGTCCCATCCCACGGGCGATGCCCGGCTCCTGGGCCCCCACGATGTAAATCGCACTGGTGTTCATCTCCGCGATGTGCCCGCAGCTCATCATGGAGAACCCGTGGAAGGGATGGAAGGCGTTGCAGAAGCGGTACTTGCGGATGTACTCCTGGTTGGTGGCAAAGTACTCCCCGTACCGGTCCATATCGGGCAGAATGTTCATGTGGTCATGCTGGAACAGCTCGTACAGCTCCCGCAGGTAGGGCCACCGCTCGTCGTGGAAGTAGCCGTTGCAGATGGAGGAGCAGATAATCACACAGTTGTCCTTCATCACCCGCTTGTGGCGGATCACCTGGGCGCTGAGGGCCTGCATCATCTGGATGGGGTTGGTGCCCATGCCGTCGCCGTAGTGGAAAGCCTGGGGCATCCCGAACACCATCACGTCGTACTTCTTTTCCGCCCAGGGCACATAGGTCCGCTTGTCGGCGATCTCCCAGGAAACGGGCATCATCTCCCTGGCGTAGCCGGAGAAGATGGCGATCTGCCGAGAATAGGTGTCCAGCACCGCGTCGCAACAGAAGAAGGGGTGACCCATCTTCTCCTCCATCCACATGCCGATCTCGTCAAACTTGGTGCGCATCAGATTTTTGCCGGACACCGGGGTGAAGTCGTCCCGGTGCATCACCTTGGGCACATGGTGGCTGGCGATGGACCGCCAATGAGTGATGCCGGTTGCGCAGTGCTTGTAGCCCCCGGAGTAGCCCCCGTAGGGATTGCCCTGGGTGTGGCCGATGAGGATGGGGATATCGCAGTCAAAGACGTACCTGTTCATCAGCACCGGGTCCCCCCGGCGTGTGGTCCCCAGGTCCACCATGTGGTCGTAGTCCTCGCTGTCGTGGGAGGTGATCTGGTTGGTCCAAAAGAACTCGTTGAACAGCTCCTCCCCCAGGATCTGCTTCATCTCGGACACGGTGGCCCGAGGATGCAGGCCGTTGGAGAACAGCAACAGGACGTCCTTTTTCTCCACCCCGGCGGCGTACAGCTCATCCAGGCAGGCCCGGATGGACACTTTACGGTGTGCGGTGGGCTGGCAGCCCCCCTTCACGATATCCGGGATGACGAACACCACCGTCTTGCCCGGGCCCGCCAGTTCCTTCAGGGCGGGCATCCCGATGGGGTTGCGGATGGACTCCAGGGTGGCGTTGTACAGGCTGTCCCAGTCCTGGGGTAGGCAGGGCGGGTCGGCGACGGTCTCCCCTGGGATGAACACGTCGGTGCTGTCGGGCAGGTCCGCCGCCATCAGGCCGTGGCCGTACTCAAATTCCAGTTTCATGTATGTCCTCCTCTGTTGTTCCTTCTTTTCTTTATAAAAAAGAAAAGAAGGAAAAGAAAACTTTTAGCGCGAAACTGCGTTTCGCTTTCTTTCTTTGCTTACTCGCCCAGATAGAGGCGGATGATCTCCAGGTACTCGTCAGGATAGAAGCCGATCTCCCCCTGGAACCGGGTCAGGGCAATCAAACCGCCGTCGATCTCCTTGATTGAGGCCAGCATGGCGGCGTTATCGGCTTTCAAGCCGCCGCCGTACACCACGTCCATCCCCCCGGTGCGCTCCTTCACAAACCGGGCGATCCTGGTGATGTACTCCTTGCCCGCCGGGGTCTTGCCGGGGCCGATGGACCACACCGGCTCATAGCCGATGACCACCTTGCTCTTGTCCACGCCCTCCAAGCCCACATCCAGCTGCTCCCCCAGCACCTGTTCCCACTGGGGCTGCTCCTCGCTGGTTTCGCCGATGCAGTACAGCACCGTCAATCCAGCCTCCTGGGCGCACTTGATCTCCTGGTTCAGCACACGGTTCACGGCGGACATATCTGTCACCCCGGCCTCGGCCAAAATGCCCTTCTTGTCGCTGCGCTCCTCACAGTGGCCGATGAGGGTGGAGGTACAGCCCATAGCCTTCACAATGGAGGCGGGCCGGTTGGTGGTAAAGGCCCCGAAATTCCCCCCCACCGCCGTGTTCATGCGGTACACTCCCTGGCTGCCCAGCTGTACCGGGCTGTTTTCCATGAGAGCGCCCACGGCCCCCAGCAGATGGGCCTCCGGCAGGTACTGCACAAACTCCACTTTAGTGGGATCGTACTTGCGCAGAGCCTCCTGGGTGCCCTTGACCACCGCCGCGCCCCAGTCTTTCACCGGGGCCAGCCGGTTGACCCCGCCCAGCTCCACGGGTACGTCAAACCGCTTCAAATTCAAATAGATATGCTTCATATTCAAATCTCCTCAACGCGAAACAAAGTTTCGCGGTCAAAGTTCTTCTTGATTCTTTTTCTTTCAAGAAAAAGAATGCACAACAGTCCTTACCGAAGCAGGGCGTATTCCGGGAACGCCTCCCCCATCAGGGGCATGGCGTATTCGAAGAAAGCGCCGGCGATCTGGCTGCCGTCCACGATCCACTCCAGGGGGAACTTCTTCTCCACGTTGGCCACCTTGTCCAGGGGGACCAGGGACAGGCTGCTGGCATATTTCGGCGCCCGCACCGCGTCGATGGCCACCATGCAGCCGCTCTCCCCGGCCAGCGCGGACTCCACCGCGAACTTGCCCACGGCATAGGCCTCCTCCCGGTCGGTGGAGGACACGTAGGGGATGCTGGCCCGACCCAAAAGACCCGGCTTCTCCGCCCGGGACTTGAGGCCCAGCTTCTGAATGATCTGGTCTGTGATGTGCTGAGCCGCGCCCCCGGGCACTGTGTGGCCGAAGCCGTCCACGATCCCGGTGTCCGCCAGGGGCTTGCCGTCCAGTCCGCAGATGCCCTCGCTGACGGTCACCAGCAGGCCCTTCCCCTTGGCATAGGCCCGTTCAATGTCCGCCAGCATCTTGTCCTCATCCACCGGCACCTCCGGCAGATAAGTCAGCACCTGGCAGTCCGTCAGCCGCCCGGCCAGAGCGGAGGCGGCGGTGACCCACCCGGCGTTGCGGCCCATGAGCTCCAGCACCACCACGTGGATGGGCAGGCCGGAGGCGTCCAGGGCCAGTTCGGCGGAACTCAAAGCGGCGTACCGGGCGGCGGAGCCAAACCCGGGGCAATGATCGGTGAGGTCCAGGTCGTTGTCCATGGTCTTGGGGATGCCGATCACCCGAACGTCCAGACCCTCCTTCTTGGCCAGCTCATTCACCTTGCTGCAGGTATCCATGGAGTCGTTGCCGCCGTTGTAGAAGAAGCAGTCGATGTCAAACTTTTTCAAGGTCTCCAGCACCGTGGGGTAGTCCGCGTCGGTGAGCTTCCTACGGCAGGAGCCGATGGCGGAGGCGGGGGTGTGCCCCAGCTTGGCAATGGTGGCGGCGGGCACGTCCGTCAGGTCGATCAGGTCCCCCGCCAGGATACCCTCCGCCCCGAAGCGGGCGGCGTAGATCTTGTCCACCTGCCCCGAGGCCCGGGCTCCCTCCACCACCCCCTGGAGGGAGCAGTTGATGACGGCGGTGGGGCCCCCGCCGTGGGCCACTAAGACGTTTTTGCCCATATTTAAATACCTTTGGCGCGATAGCGCTCCGCCATCTCCTCCAGGCTAACGGACTCGATCAGCGGCGCCTTGCCCACGGAGTCGAACTCCACGATCAGGGTGCCCACGACCTCCTTCACGCCCCGCTCAATGCAGTCCACCACCCGGGCTACGTCGTCATCGGGCACATTGCCGTACATGACGGTGTCCATGATGGGAGGCAAGAACACCCGGGGGTCAAAGGCGGAAGGGTTCTCCAGCAACAGCTTGTAGATGGGGCCGATGGAGGCGCTGTCCCGCAGGGCGGCGCAGTCCCGGAACAGCTCCCGCAGATTACGGGTCACCGCCAGCCGGATGTCGGTGTCCACGTTGATCTTGCGGATGCCCAGCTTGGACACCTCTTTCAGCTGCTCCTTCTTGATGCCGTAGGCGTCGTGGATGTCGCCGCCCAGGCCGTTGATCTCGCTGACGATGTACTGGGGCACGGTGGAGGAGCCGTGGCTCACCAGGGTGCCCTCGATGCCCTCGTGGAGCATACACTCCTTGGTGGCAATGGCGATCTCCTTGCGGATCACGGTGTCTTTGCCCTTGTTGGCGCCGTGCTTGGTGCCGTAGCTGATGGCCAGGGCGTCGCAGCCGGTCTGACGGAAGAACTTCACCGCGTCCATAGGGTTGGTATAGGTGGAGTTGGCGGCGAACACGTGGTCCTCCACGCCGGCCAGTACGCCCAGCTCGCCCTCCACGGTGACGCCCCGCTCATGGGCGTACTTCACCACCTCCCGGGTGAGCTCCACATTCTCGTCAAAGGGCAGGGACGAGCCGTCGATCATGACGGAGGTGTAGCCTCCGGCGATGGCGGCCACGCAGGAGTCCATGTTCTTGCCGTGGTCCAGGTGGAGGGCCACCGGGATGGGGCTGCTCTCGGCGTACTTCTTTACCGCATTGGCAATGTTCAATGCGCCCTTCTTCTTGTCCTCCAGGGTGCCTTGGGCGAAGTCGGTGCGGCCGCCCATGAAGGCGTTGGCCAAGTCCGCCCCCTGAAGGATCGCTGCGGAGCGGAACATCTCGTGGACCTGGATTACCGCCTTGGCCTGGCAAACCGCGTTGACGTTGAAGGCCCCCTGGGCATAGTTGTATTTCTCGGTGGCGTCCAAGATCGCTTTCATTGGAACGAGCGGCATAGATATTCTTCCTTTCTCTTTTACCGGCGGGCCGGGGGCCCTGTGTTTAAGAGCAGTACGCGAAGTTTTTCCCCTGGAAAATTTTAATTACTTAATTTATTTAAGAATACCTCAAACCGTCTTCCCCCGCAAGCGGTAAAATTGCCTAGGATTTCCATTCATTTCTTGTGCATAATCGCCAATTCATGGTAACCTTTTATAAAATTGACTATAAACGTTTTCTTAGGTACGCTTCGAAAACTTGCCAATAAAAAAATATACATTACGGGGAAAATCCTATTTTTGATATTAGCATGAAATTTATTTTAGCATACATTTCTTCTATTGTCTACAGAATTTGTAAGTTTTCACCGAAACCTCATTGTATATTTCGCCGCTTCTTGTTGTCTTCACCAGTTTCAGTTACTCTTATCAGAACTTTTTCGTCCATGGCACAGCTCTCTTTTCGGTCTGTAAAAATGAATTTCTCCTTCTGTTCACGCATGGTTTAATCTCAGCAGTAATTAATAAAATGTATCCCAAGGCTGTCCATCTCAAAAAACATCTGCTATAATATCCCCTATCTCTATGTTCACCACGGCTTGAGGTACTGCATAGACCAGCGCTTTTCCAATTGCATCATAACTAAACCCACACACAAAAGCTCTATTCTATTTCACAACAGAAGAAGGTAGTACGCATGACAAAAGAATTTTTTCACTACAATCGAACCCGCATGTACAGCCAAATGAAAAAGGATTCCCTATTGGTATTGTTTTCCGGCAGAGAAGTTCGCAAAACTAATGATGAATATTATTCCTTTTACACCAATCGGAACTTTTTGTACCTCACCGGATTGGACAGCAAAGAACTGATTCTGTTGGCTTACAAGGACGGACATGGTCAAGTGGCGGAGAAGCTGTTTCTCCTTCCCCCTGACCCGATGGTGGAGCGTTGGACTGGAACACGTATCAATCCAGAACAAGCTTTTGATTTTTCAGGCATCAAGGACATTTCCTTTGTTCCAGATTTTAAAAAAGAATTTCATCAACTGGCCACTTGTGGAAATTATGAGCACCTATATCTTGACCTTTACCGTGCAGATCCTCAGGACCGTGATGAACCCTCCCACCACTTGCTTAAGCAGATAACTTCTAACTATCCATTTCTAAAAATCGAGAACGCCAATGCCCTCATCCGCCGCCTGCGCACCATCAAGCAACCCTGTGAGCTGGACGCCATGCGTCATGCGGAAGAAATCACCTGTGCGGGCATCTCCGCCATGATGAAAGCATCTAAACCAGGGATGTACGAATATCAATACAAAGCTGTGTTCGATTACGTTTTAGGCCAGTACGGCCCCCAAGGTCCGGCGTTTCCTCCCATCATCTCGTCGGGAAAGAATAACTTTTGTATCCACTATTATGCTTATACTGGTCAGACCCAAGACGGTGACATGGTCCTCAACGATGTTGGCGCTTCGCACAACAGCCTCATGACCGATGTATCCCGAGGCTGGCCTTGCAACGGGAAATACAGTGAACGCCAGCGCCTGTTATACCAATGCGCCCTGGCCACTTCCGACCACATGTTTCATATCATCAAACCCGGTATGCCTATGGCTGAAGTAGACGGCGAAATCCGGCGATACAACGCTCAGCTTCTAAAAGAAGCCGGAATACTGGATGACGTGAAAAATATTGGACGATACATGTGGCACGGAGGCGCCCACCACGTTGGTTTCGATGTCCACGATATGGTGGAACCCCCTGAAACCATTGCGCCAAACATGGTATTCTGCGTGGACGTGGGTATCTACCATGAGGATTGGGGCATCGGCTTCCGTCTGGAAGATAACTGTTTGGTCACGGAAAGCGGCTGCGAGAATTTGTCCGCCGCCACACCCCGCACCATTGAAGAAATCGAAGACACCATGCGCAAACATTTTACAGCTTTCTCATGATGGATCAGATGTTAATGACTGTAATGGCCGCTGGAGTGGTATTGGGCGGTTTCGACCACATTCTAGGCAATAAGTTGGGCTTTGGCAAACAATTCGAGCGCGGTTTCATGCTTCTGGGCCCCATGGCACTGTCCATGGCAGGTATGATCTGTCTTGCCCCAGTGCTGGCAAACATATTTGGACAGGTAACCGGCGCTTTTTACCGGCTCACCGGAGTGGACCCTGCCATGTTCGGAAGCCTTTTAGCCATTGATATGGGCGGCTATCAACTGGCAAAAGCGCTCGCCTTCAGCCCACAAATCGGAAGTTACGCCGGGTTGGTCGTGTCTGCTATTTTTGGTTGTACATTAGTATTTACTATACCCGTGGGAATGGGGATCCTGGCCCCGGCAGACCGTCCCCTCTTCGCCCGAGGCATCATGCTTGGTCTGGCAACCATGCCTGTGGGGCTCGTCATAGGTGGGTTACTGTGCGGGCTTACTTTACCCGTCTGCTTGCACCAAAATTTACCTATTTTTCTCCTGGCTTTATTCCTTTCACTTGGTTTGAAGAATGCTCCAGGCCAGATGGTACGAGGTTTTTGCGTTCTGGCCGGCGGCATAAAAACTGTAATCACAGCAGGGTTGATATTGGCAGTAGTTGAATATTTGACAGGTTGGAATCCACTGCCCGGTATGGCCCCCATCGGCAAGGCCATGGAAGTGACTTCCTCAATCGGAGTCGTCATGTTGGGCAGTCTGCCAATGGCAGAACTTCTGCATCGGATACTAGAGCGGCCCTTTTCCCGGCTGGGTTCAAGGCTGAACATCATGCCCCAAACCCTCACCGGGATGCTGATAAGCCTTGCAACTCCCCTGCCCACCCTATCCATGTACCATGATATGGACGAACAAGGTAAAGTAATGGCAGGAGCCTTTTTAGTCAGTGGAACCAGCCTACTAGCCGCTCATATGGGCTTTGCAGCAGGTACGGAGCCTCAATTGCTGTCTGCCCTAGCCGCTGGAAAGCTCACCGGAGCGTTATCCGCAGTAATTTTGACTTTGTGGCTACAGCGTAGGAATAATAGGTCTGTTTCTATATAACCGTGAACATAACGACATATGGCCACACCATTTACCTATTCTAGCTGCCAAACGAAGGAAGAGTTGCTGTCCAAAATCCAATGTCATTCGTTTAGTCGCTGTTTGAAAATTGGGAATATGCCCAACGGCGAGAGATTTTTTCGCCAGACGAAGCCAGTTTGACGCAGGAATACTTGGTGTATTCCAAGGAAAATTGGCAATGTATGGCGGGAAAAGAGCCTCCGCTTGGGTATGTTAACAATTTTCAAACAAGCCCTAGGAAAATGGGGATTGACAAAAGTGAAAGAATGTGCTATCCTTATCAAAGTCAACACGCCGGAGTGGCGGAATTGGCAGACGCCCGGGACTTAAAATCCCGTGGGAGCAATCCCGTGCCGGTTCGACCCCGGTCTCCGGCACCATATCGCGGGGTAGAGCAGCTTGGTAGCTCGTCGGGCTCATAACCCGGAGGTCGGTGGTTCAAATCCATCCCCCGCAACCATAAACCCGTCAGAATCCATGGATTCTGACGGGTTTTCTCTTATTTTCATCACTTTTTTGGCCCGATTATTTTTGCTGTTTTCGTCTGACCTAAGCCGTGACCTATACGGGATTTCGGAGCGGTCAGGTCTGGAGCCTTCCAGAGAGGATACTGCCCATCGTTCGGGCCGCCTGACGCTGGGAGGCTGTGGTCACATGGACGTAGGTGTCCAGGGTGAAACCCGCCGAGAAGTGCCCCAGCATCCCGGACACCGTTTTCACGTCCACTCCGTTCTGGAGGGCCAGGGTGGCATAGGTGTGGCGCAAATCGTGGAACCTTACCCTAGGCAATCCCGCCCGTTTCAGCACCCGGTGGAGCATGTGCAGCACGCTGCCCGGGGAGATCGGCCCGCCGGTGGGGCTGGGGAACACCCAAGGGCTGCCTCCTGCTTTCTTTCTCTGTGCTTTCAGGACGTCTATCGTATCCTCTGCCAGCGGCAGGGTACGGTAGGCGTTTTTCGTTTTCAGGGGTGCCTCCACCACCTCGCCGTTGATCCGGGCGATCTGCCGCCGAACCCGGAGGTCACCGCGTTCCAAATCAATGTCCACCCATTTCAGGCCGAGGAGTTCTCCCCGGCGAAGCCCGGTAGCCAATTCCAGATAGTAAAGCTCAAACGCGCCGCTGTCCTTGGCCTCTCTCAGGAAGGACTGGAGCTGCTCCACCAGCAGGGTTTTCATCTCCTTGTGCTCCAGCCGAGGCAGGGCACAGCCCTCCGCAGGATTTGCGGTGATCAGTTTCTGCTCCCTGGCTAAGTTCATCGCAGAGGAGATGATCTGGTGGATGTTCCGCACGGCCTTGGGGCTCAGCCCCTTGGCCTGGTGCCTGGACTCCAGCCGGCCTACCCTTCCCTGCTCCAGCAGCTTCTTGTAGAACTTCTGCAATTCCAGAGAAGTGAGTTTTTCCAGGGGGACCTTGCCAATGTTGGGCTTGATGTGGTTGTCGATGTAGCCTCGGTAGGTCTGGTGGGAGGATGGCCGTACTTTTATCTTGGCGTAGTGCTCAAACCACACCTTCATCCGCTGCCCCACCGTGTACCGGCCAACCTTGGCCGTGTCCAGTCCTTTCGCTTCCTCGATTGCTTGTTTCAGCTTTGCCTTGGCCTCCGCCTGGGTCTTACCCAGGACGTTCTTGTAGATGGCCCTGCCCGTCTCCGGGGCGCGGCCAGCGGTGTACCGGCCCTCCCAGCGACCGTCCTTCTGTTTGCGGAGGTTGCCCTCCCCGTTTGCTCTGCGTTTTGCCATGGTTTTGATCCCTCCTTCGCAGCAACACAACATACCGCAGAAGGAGGAAAATAGCCAGGCCAACGGCGCAGAGTTAACAGGATATTATCATTTGCCCTTTCTTTGTTTTAAGCATATCATTTCCCGTTCAGCGCGAAAGGCCTTATCTTTGTTTTATGCGGCGCAGGATTTGCGTACCCAGGCAGGGAAGGGTGTCCCAAGCCCAAACGCCTCCACAGCGGCGGCCAAAAAGGCCGGAACCGCCTGGGAGCACTGACTTTTTCAAGAGCACCGACCCCCTAAAATTCAAATTTTCCGAACAGCGACCACCTAAGTTTTTCTGAGGCGAAATCCCGCAACCCCTTGACACGCCCCGCACTGCGGGGCATTGTGACCGGGCCGGCGGCGGTTTACCGCCGCGGTCCTTTATCCTAGTACGAAAATCGAACGCCTCCGGAGAACCCAGAATCGGGCCCCCGGAGGCCTTTTCTCTCTGGAATTCATGCTACTCTGGGAGGGCAGATTTTCCGTGACCCTCCCGCCCAGGAACCACTTGCCCACACGCGGCCAAACGCCGCCAAAATCCCGTTTCAGGGGGCCCTGCCCCACCCCTGCCCCGAAACCGGCACACAGGGGTGACACGGCCGTGACGGCGGTCGCTCCCTGGCTTGTCCCTCTCTGCACTTTGCCGCACGCTGTGCGCTTCTCCCGAGAAGTGGGTGCGGGTTTCCGCCCGCAAAAGGCGTTTGGCAGGCACTTACGTCAGTTCGCCTCCCCCTCAGAATGGGCAAAATCTCTCCGAAAGGAAATTAACGATTGACAACGAATAAAATGGGGAATACAATCAAGTTGCTACAAATAAAATAGCGAACGCACAGGTGCGTCTCCCCTCCGGGTGGAGACGGAAAAGGGAAGCCGGGTGAAACTCCCGCACAGGGCCGCTGCTGTAATTGCGGAGTCCCGCCAAAAATGCCACTGGCAGGTAATGCCGGGAAGGCTGGCGTGGACGGAGACGCATGAGTCAGAAAACCTGCCTGCTGCGTGCACAGGACATGCTCTTCGGATCTCAGGAGCCAGTGTGCGGCAGAGGAATATCCCCCGTAGGCGGGGGATGAACTGTTTGCAGGAAAACCGGGATCGGAGCACGCTCCGACCCCGGTTTTTTGCGTTCATCTTCCCGATACAGAAAGGCGGTCATGCGCAAATGGAACGATACGAATACCCCTTCTCAGCCCTGGTGGGGCAGGAAAAGCTGAAAACCGCACTGCTGCTCAACCTGGTGGAGCCCCGCCTGGGCGGCGTGCTGATCCAGGGGGAGAAAGGAACGGCCAAGTCCACGGCGGTGCGCGGTTTGGCAGAGCTGATGGACGAGGTGGAGGTGGCGGAGGGGTGCCCCTTCCACTGCCGGATGGATGGTGAGGCGCTGTGCGACGAGTGCCGGTCCAGCCCGGCCCGCCGCGCCGTTCCCTACCGCCGCCGGGTGGTGGAGCTCCCCGTAAGTGCCACCGAGGACCGGGTGGTGGGCACCCTGGATCTGGAGCGGGCGCTGAAGGAGGGCGTCCGCGCCTTTGAGCCCGGCCTGCTGGCCCAGGCCAATGGAAATATCCTCTACGTGGACGAGATCAACCTGCTGGAGGATCACATTGTGGACGTGCTGCTGGACTCCGCCGCCATGGGGGTCAACACCGTGGAGCGGGAGGGGATCTCCTACAGCCATCCGGCCCGCTTCATCCTGGTGGGCACCATGAACCCGGAGGAGGGGGATCTGCGGCCCCAGCTGCTGGATCGCTTCGGCCTGATGGTGGAGGTGCACGGCGAACAGGAGGCGGAGGCCCGCAAGGAGGTGGTGCGCCGCCGCCTGGCCTTTGAGGAAAACCCCGCCGCCTTCTGCGCCCGCTGGGCGCCGGAGCAGGAGGCCCTCCGGCGTCGGATCGGGTCGGCCCAGGCCCTGCTGCCCCAGGTGTCCCTGCCCGAGCCTCTGTTCGATACCGGGGCCCGGGTGTGCCCCGCCCTCCAGGTGGACGGCCACCGGGCGGACATCACCATGCTCAAGACGGCACGGGCTCTGGCGGCTCTGGAGGGCCGGACGGAGGCCGGAATGGAGGAGCTGCGGCGGGCGGCGGAACTGGCCCTGCCCCACCGCCTGCGCCGGGCCCCGTTTGAGCAGGCTGGAGATGCCGGCATCGACTGGGAGGCGCTGTTCTATGGATAGGCCCCTGTATCCTTTCACCGCCGTGGTGGGACAGGAGCGGGCAAAGCAGGCCCTCCTCTGCCTGGCGGTGGAGCCCCGCATCGGCGGGGTGCTGCTGTGCGGGGAAAAGGGGGCGGCCAAGTCCACTCTGGTGCGGGCCCTGGGCGGCCTGGACGGAGTGCGCCTGCTGGAGCTGCCGGTAAGCGCCACGGAGGACATGCTGCTGGGCGGTGTGGAGCTGGAGGCGGCGGTGCGCACCGGCTGCAGAACCTTCCAGCCCGGTTTGCTGGCCCGGGCCGACGGGGCGGTGCTCTATGCCGACGAGGTAAATCTGCTCCCCTCCGCCCTGACCGCCGCCCTGCTGGACACGCTGGAGACCGGAGTGTGCCGGGTGGAGCGGGACGGCATCTCCCACACCTGCCCCGCCCGCTTCGCCCTGGTGGGCACCATGAATCCGGAGGAGGGGACGCTCCGCCCCCAGCTGCTGGACCGCTTCGGCCTCTATGTGGCGGTAACGGGGGAGCGGGAGCCGGAGGCCCGGAAAGAGGTGGTGCGCCGCCGCTTGGCCTTTGAGGAAAACCCCGCCGCCTTTCGCGCCCAGTGGGCCCGGCGGGAGGAGCGGCTGGCCGGGCAGCTGGCCGCCGCCCGCGCCCTGCTGCCCCAGGTGGACGTGGGGGAGGCGGAGGAGCAGGCCGCCTGCCTGCTGGCCCGGCAGGCCAACGCCGCCGGGCACCGGGCGGAGCTGGCCATCCTGCACACCGCCCGCGCCCTGGCCGCCTTGGCCGGGCGCACTTACACCAACTTGGAGGATCTCCACACGGCGGCGGAGCTGGCCCTGCCCCACCGCAGGCGGGAGGGAAGCGAAGGCCCGCCCCCGCGACAGGAGAGAGGGGAGGAGCCCCCTCAGGGATCTGGAGCGGACGGACAGGCCGGGGGCGGGGATGGACCGGCGGACGAGTCTCACCCCGCCGACGGGCCGCCGCAGGAGGGGGTTCAGGCCCCCGCGCCACCCACGGAGCAGGGGCCGTCCCGAGAGCGGTTGGAGCAGGGGGAGGACCTCTACGAGGTGAGAGCCCTGCTCACCACCCGGGCAGACCGCCTGGCCCGCCGGGGCAGCGGGCGGCGCAGCAAGACCCGCTCCGCCACCCGGCGGGGGCGGGCCGTGGGCGACCGCATCCCCCGGGGGAAGGCGGAAGATCTGGCGGTGGGCGCCACGCTGCGGGCCGCCGCCCCCTATCAGTGGAGCCGGGGCGGCGGGCAGTCCGGCCTGGTCATCCTGCCCCCCGACCTGCGGGTGAAGGTGCGGGAAAGCCGCGTGGGTGCGGACATCGTGTTCGCCGTGGACGCCAGCGGCTCCATGGGTGCGGCCAGGCGGATGAAGGAGGTCAAGGAGGCGGTGCTCTCCATGCTGATGGACTCCTACCAGAAGCGGGATCAGGTGGGGCTGGTGGCCTTCCGGGGCGGGGAGGCCGCCGCCGTGCTGGAGCTCACCCGCAGCGTGGAGCTGGCCCAGCGGGAGCTCCAGGCCCTCCCCACCGGCGGGCGGACCCCGCTGGCCGCTGGGCTAGAGGAGGCCCGCCGCATGCTGGAGCGGCAGCGCCGCCGGGTGCGGGATTCCCTGCCCCTGCTGGTGCTCATCACCGACGGCCGGGCCAATTTCAGCCGGGGCGGCGACCCGGTGGAGGAGGCCCTGCGGGCCGCCCGGCGGGTGGCGGAGGCCCACATCCCAGCGGTGGTGATCGACACCGAGCGGCAGTTTGTCTCTCTGGGGCTGGCGGCTCAGGTGGCCCAGGTGATGGGTGCGCCCTGCTACCGGGTGGAGGAGCTGCGGGCCAGGCCGCTGGCCCAGCTGGTGCGCGGCCACAGCCCGGCGGCGGGTTAAGGAGGCGTCTATGGTAAAGCTGCTTTTCGTGCTCATGAATGAATACCGGCTCTGGGCCCTGCCTCAGGCCCTGGCCGCCCTGGAGCGCCGGTACCCCGGCGCGGTGGAGGGCAGGGTCTACTCCGTGCGGGAGATAAATGCCGACGCCGGGCTGGAGCGGGCCCTTCTGGTCGACGGCGCGGCGGCAGACATGGCCTTTCTGGCCTCCCACGGCTCGATTCAGAACCTGTACTGCTTTTCCCGGCTGTGGGAGGCGCTGGAGGGGCGGCCGGTCTATTTTACCTCCACCATGGGGGACGAGCTGGCCGAGCTGCTCCCCAGGCTGGGGCTGGAGCCGGCCCTCTACGCCGCGCTGGACAGCTATTACCAGGCGGGGAGCCCGGCGGATCTGGAGGGGCTGGTGCTCTGCGCCCTCAACGGCCGCTTCGGCGGGGATTATCCCCTCAGCCCTCCGAGCCCGCCCCGGGGGCAGGGGGTGTACACCCTGGAGGGCTTCCTGCCGACGGAGAGGGAGGCGGGGTACCGGGCACGGATGGCCGCCGAGACCCGGCCGGTCATCGGTGTGCTGATCCATGACCACTACGCCAGAACCGGCAATCTGGAGCATGTGGACGCCCTGCTGCGGGCCATTCAGGCCCGGGGGGGCGTCCCATACGCCCTGTCCGACTCCTTCGCCGCCGACCACGGGACGGAGCAGGGCATCCTCTACCGGATGGAGCGGTTCTACCGCAGGGCGGACGGCACCCCCATTCCGGGGGCGCTGGTGGTGTCCTACGGCTTCAGCCTGACCACCCTGGCCGGGCGGGAGGCCCGGGCGGGCCAGGTGCCCGCCAGCGTGTTTGAGAACTGGGGCCTGCCGGTGATCCAGGGACTCACCACCTACTTCAGTGCTGACGAGTACCGGCGGGATATCCGGGGCCTGGATCTGGTCTCCCTGCCCGTGTGCGTCTACCAGCCGGAGTTTGACGGGCAGCTCATTTCCGTGCCCTACGCGGTGACGGAGCGGACGGCGGACGGGCGGAAGGTGTGCCTCCCCCTGCCCGACCGGGTGACGAGGGTGGCGGAGCTGGCCTGCCGCTGGGCGGAACTGGCCCGCAAGCCCATGCCGGAGAAAAAGGTGGCCGTCATCTTTCACAACATGCCGCCCCGCAGCGACACCATCGGCAGCGCCCACGGCCTGGACACGCCGGAGACGGTATTCCGGGTGGTGCGGGCCCTGGAGAACCAGGGCCTGCGCACAGCCTACTCCTTTTCCAGCGGGGCGGAGATCATTGCCCGCATCCGGGCGGCGGTGACCAACGACAACCGCTGGCTCTCCCCGGAGGCCGCGCTGGAGCGGGCGGAGGCCACGGTGCCGGCGGAGCAGTATCAGGGGTGGTTCGACCGTCTTAACCCCGAGACCCGGGCCCAGATGGAGAAGAGCTGGGGCCCCGCCCCGGGCACCGTGATGGTGTCCGGGGGCCAGATCGTCATCCCCGGTATCCGAAACGGCAGCCTCTTTGTGGGGGTGCAGCCCATGCGCTCGGCGCCGGAGCGGGCGGAGGAGCTCTACCACAGCACCGACAGCACCCCGCCCCACTCCTACCTGGCCTTTTACCGCTGGGTGGACGAGGTGTTCGGGGCGGACGTGGTGCTCCACGTGGGCACCCACGGCACCCTGGAGTGGCTACCGGGCAAGGAGATCGGCCTGTCCTCCGGCTGCTTCGGAGACATCTGCATCGGCGGGGTGCCCCACCTCTACATTTACAACATCAGCATCCTGGGGGAGGGGATGCAGGCCAAGCGCCGCTCCTACGCCTGCATACTCGACCACCTGATCCCCTCCATGGACGACGCGGACACCTACGGCGGCCTCACCGATCTGGACGAGGCCATCGACGGCTACTATCACGCCCGCCAGGCCCGGCCTGCCCAGGTGCCCGCACTGCTGGAGCGGATCTTCACCCTGGCGGAGGAGCTGGAGGTGACTACCGATCTCCAGCTGGAGCGGGCGGATCTGGAGGCCGAGCCGGAGGAGGGGGTGGCCCGCCTCCACCGCTGGGTGAGCCGCATCAAGACCTCCCTGGTGCGGGACGGCCTGCACATCTACGGCCAGCCCCCGGAGGGGGAGCGCTTCGACCACCTGGCCCGAGCCCTGGTGCGGGTGCCAAACGGCGCCGTACCCGCCCTGGAGGACAGCATACTGCTGGCCCAGGGGTGGGCGCCCGAGGAGCTGCGGGCCGCGCCGGAGCGGCTCTACCCCGACGGGCGCACCGCCCTGCGCATTGTGGACGGGGCGATTGCGACGGCCCGGCGGCTCTTTGCCCGCCTGTCGGCGGAGGGCTACCGGCCGGAGGCTGCGGCGGAGCTCCTGGCGGAGGAGGGCTTTCCGGGGGACACCACCCCGCTGGCGCGGGTGCTGGACTTTGTCTGCACCCAGGCGGCGCCCCGGCTGCGCCAAACCACGGACGAGCTGGATCTGCTGCTGGCGGGGGTGGAGGGGCGCTTTGTCCCGCCCTTGCCCGGAGGCAGTCCCTCCCGGGGGAATGCCCACATCCTGCCCACGGGCCGGAACTTTTACGCCATCGACCCCGCCGCCGTACCCAGCCGGGCGGCATGGACGGTGGGACAGGCGCTGGCGGAGCAGGCGGTCGACGCCTACCGGGCCCAGAAGGGGGAACCCTGGCCGGAGAGTGTAGCGATCGTGGTCTACTCCGACGAGTGCATGAAAACCAACGGAGAGGACATCGCAGAGGTGTTCGCCCTGATGGGGGTGCGCCCCCGCTATCTGGGCCAGACGGACAAGGTGGTGGGGGTGGAGCCCATCCCCCTGGCGGAGCTGGGCCGCCCCCGCATCGACGCGGTGCTGCGCATCAGCGGCCTGTTCCGGGACACCTTCCCCAACGTGGTGGAGCTGGTGGAGCGGGCGGTGCTGGCCGTGGCCGGCCTGGATGAGCCCCCGGAGCAGAACTTTGTCAAAAAGCACACCGACCAGGAGCGGAAGCGGCTGGTGGCCGAGGGCCTGAGCGAAAATGAGGCGTTGGAGCAAGCATCCCTGCGGGTGTTCGGCTGCCCACCCGGCACCTACGGCGCAGGGGTGAGCAAGGCCATCCACAGCCAGAACTGGGAGAGCTGGAGGGATCTGAGCCAGGTCTACACCCTCTGGAGCGCCCACGGGTACAGCAGCCGCTTCCACGGCCAGGCCATGCCGGAGCTGTTCCGCAGCCAGCTGTCCTCCGTGGGGATGACCATCAAGAACGAGTCGTCGGTGGAGATCGACATGCTGGACAGCGACGATTTTTACAGCTATCATGGCGGCCTGATCGCCTGCGTCCGGGACTGCAGCGGGCAGAGGCCCGTCTCCGTGGCGGGCCTCACCGCCGACCCCGCCCGACCGGAGACCGCCCGTGTAGAGACCGAGCTGGCCCGGGTCATGCGCAGCCGCATCCTCAATCCCAAGTGGCTGGAGGGCCTGAAGCGCCACGGCTACAAGGGCGCCCAGGAGCTGTCCACCACCTTTGACACCTTTTTTGGCTGGGACGCGGCGGCGGAGGTGGCCTCCAACTGGATGTACGACGCCATGGCGCGGCAGTTCCTCCTGGACGAGGAGACCCGCCGGTGGATGGAGCAGGTCAACGACGCGGCGGTGCTCCAGATGAGCGAACGCTTCCTGGAGGCCCACCAGCGGGGTATGTGGCAGGCGGGTGAGGAGGAGCTGCGGGCCATCCGGCGCATCTACATGGACATGGAGGGCGTGATGGAGGACGGCTTTCAATGAAGGGCGGGCTGGACACCCTGGTGCTGCGCCTCACCAACCGCTGTAATCTGGCCTGCGGCTACTGCTACGCCGGGAGCGGGCCGGCGGGTGAGGATCTCTCCCCCGAGCGGGCGGCAGAGGCCGTGGCTCTGGCCTGCCCGCCGGGGGAAGCCCTGCGCATCCAGTTCACCGGCGGGGAGCCCCTGCTGCGCTGGGACACGGCGGCGAAGGTGCTGGACTTCGGCCGGGCCTCCGGACGGAGGTTCCACGCCGCCATCCAGACCAACGGCACGCTGCTCACACCGGCGCTCTGCCGGGAGCTGAGGGCCCGGCGGGTGGCCGTGGGGGTGAGCCTGGACGGGGTGGGCCCGGACAACGCCGCCCGCCGCACCCCGGAGGGGGAGCCCTCCTTCCAGGCGACGGCCCGCGGGCTCCAGACCCTGGCGGCGGCCGGCATGGCGGCCAACCTGACCGCGGTGGTGTCGGTGGGCAGTGTGCGCGGCCTGGACCGTCTGCTGGACTTTGCCCTGTGGTGCGGCAACGTCCACGGTGTGGGCCTGGATCTGGTGCGGCCCCAGGGCCGGGGCGCGGGGGCGGGGCTGTCCCCCTCCCCCCAGGCGCTGGCCGAGGGTTTGAACCGCCTGCTGGCCCGTCACGATCAGCTGGCCCGGCTGGGCCGCCCGGTGCGGCTCAAGGAGCTGGAGCGCCTGCGCCTGCTGCTGCGCACGGGCTGCAGACGGGACTGCTACTGCAACGCCCAGACTGGGCGCTCCCTGGCGGTGATGCCGGACGGCCGGCTGTGGCCCTGCTCCGCCCTGGCCGGGGCGGAGGGGTGCCTCCTGGGTACGCTGGGCGCGGGGACGGCCCTGCCGCAGAGTCCCTGCCCCGGGCTGGAACCGCCGGAGGAATGCGCCCGCTGTCCCGCCTTCGGCCTGTGCGGCGGGGGCTGTCCTGCCGCCCGGCGGGCCGGGCCCTCCCCCCTGGACTGCCAGATGCACCGGAGGATGCTGGAGCACGCCTGCCGGCTGGAGGGGAAATTGGAGTGGTGGAATACGTGGAAAACCGCGTTTCCAGATAGAGAAGAACAAGATGACAAGGAGGAATCGCAATGATACACCATCTGAATCGGGCGGCCGGGCTGTGCCTGACCGCCGCCCTGCTGCTCACAGCGGCGGGCTGCGGCCAGCAGACTGTGCCGGAGAGTCCCAGCCCGTCCCCCGTGGTGGAGACCGCTGCGGCAGACAAGAACGACCTGACCGTGGTGCGCAGCATGGAGCTCCAGTATGCCAACAACTTCGCGGTGGACTACTGTGCCAACGGCTGTAAGATCATCACCGACGGCGCGGGACAGAAGTTCCTGTGGGTGCCCGAGGGGGGAGAGGCGCCGGACGACACGGGGGACATGACCGTTCTCCAGGCCCCGCTGACCAAGCTGGGTTGCTTCTCCACCACCCACGCCACCCTGTTTCACGCCATCGGGGCGCTGGACAAGGTGAGTCTGGTGACCACCGACAAGGATAAATGGCATATCGAGCAGGTTGCCCAGCAGATTGAGGACGGCACCACCACCTATGTGGGCAAGAACTCCGCCCCCGACTATGAGCTCATCAGCGCCGCCGCGCCCCAGATCATCCTGATCTCCGCCAACACCATGCACGGCAGCGACGAGGTGCTGGCCAAGCTGGACGAGCTGGGCATCCCCTGCATCGCCGACAGCCAGCACCTGGAGAACCACCCCCTGGGCCGCGTGGAGTGGGTCAAGCTGGTGGGCGCCCTGCTGGACATGGAGGAGGAGGCCGACGCCTACTTCGACGAAGAGGTGCAGCGGGTGAATGCCGTGGCCGAGAGCGTGGCCGGGGAGAGTGAGCACCCCACCATCCTCCAGACCTATATCTTCAAGGGTACCGTCTACGTGCGCAATGGCGGCGACTATGTCAATAAGATGCTGGAGCTGGCCGGCGGCACCTATCCCTTTGCGGAGCTGGAGCCCGGCCAGGGCGGCAACACCAAGATGACAGTGGAGGAGTTCTATCAGGGGGCGGTGGACGCCGAGATCTTGATCTATGACAACACCAGCGACGTCAGCGTGTCCACCGTGGCAGACATTCTGGCCAACGGGGACTATCTGGCGGATATGAAGGCCATCCAGGAGGGCAACGTCTGGGGCATCCAGAAGAACTACTGGCAGTCTGCCGACGACGTGGCCACCATGATCGAGGACATTGCCACCATTATCTACCACCCCGAGGACGCGGATCAGCTCCACTACTTCTATAAGCTGCCCGCCGAATAAGCCGCGGAGCCCGGCAGGGGAACGCGCGGAAAAGGAGAGAGGCCTATGAGACAACACACAAGAAACGCCGTGGGATTTGTTGTGCTGGCAATACTGATGGCCGCCCTGTTTTACTGGAACATCAATACCGGCTCGGTGCATCTGAGCCTGGAGCGCATGCTCACCCTCCTCCGCTGGGGCAACGACGGCACCACGGAGGGCAATATCCTCTGGAAAATCCGCCTGTCCCGCCTGCTGGGGGCTGCCCTGCTGGGCGGGGCGCTGTCCATCGCGGGCTTCCTGCTCCAGACCTTTTTCAAAAACCCCATCGCCGGCCCCTTTGTGCTGGGCATCTCCTCCGGCTCCCGCCTGTTTGTGGGCTTCTTCCTCCTGGCGGCCACCCCCATTGTGACGGGGGGCTTCTCCCCCTACGTCATCTTCCTGGCGGCCTTCGCCGGGGCACTGGCGGCCATGGCTCTGGTGCTGGCCGTGTCCAGCCGGGTGCAGAACCTAGCCATGCTGCTGGTCATCGGCATGATGATCGGCTACATCTGCGACGCGGGCACCGACTTCATGATCACCTTCGCCGAGAGTAGCCAGCTCCAGAATTTCACCATCTGGACGATGGGCAGCTTCTCCGGCATGACCTGGGCCACCCTGGGGGCCTCCGCCCTGATCACCATCCCCACGGTGGTGCTGGTGTTTCTCCTGTCCAAGCCCCTGGGGGCCTATCTGCTGGGTGAGAACTACGCCAAGAGCATGGGGGTCAACGTCAAGGGCTTCCGTGTGGCCCTGATCCTCCTGTCCAGCATCCTGTCGGCCTGCGTCACCGCCTTTGCCGGCCCCATCTCCTTTGTGGGCATCGCCGTGCCCCACATCACCCGCCTGATCTTCCGCACCTCCCGGCCCATGGTGCTCATACCGGCCACCTTCCTCACGGGAAGCGTGTTCTGCCTGGCCTGCGACCTCATCGCCCGCACGGCCTTTTCCCCCACGGAGCTCACCATCAGCACCGTCACCTCGGTGCTGGGCGCCCCCGTGGTGATCTGGCTGATGATCAAGCGCAGGAGGAATGGCTGATGTATTTTGAGACCCAGAAGCTGTCGGTGGGCTACCATCGCCGGCCCCTCATCGAGGACATCGATATCGGCATCTGGCAGGGGGGCATTCTCTGCCTGATCGGCCCCAATGGCTCCGGCAAATCCACCATCCTGCGCAGCATCACCCGCCATCTGACAAAGCTGGGCGGCGTGGTGGCCATCGGCGGCCGGGATTTGGACGGCATGAGCGACAAGGAGCTGGCCCGCCACGTGTCGGTGGTGCTCACCGACCGCATCGAGCCGGAGCTCATGACCTGCTGGGAGGTGGTGGCCGCCGGG
>ERZ808028.491-NODE-491-length-32720-cov-5.094385_pt1 | contig 32720 bp, 31 predicted proteins | sample MGYA00380184_ERZ808028 | MGnify/ENA primary metagenome ERZ808028 (study PRJEB31490, sample SAMN06133397) | mouse gut metagenome | isolation source: J8_1 | host: mice | place: China: Chengdu | collected 2015-05 ...
GCACAGTATCTCTTCCAGTTCTCAGGAAGCCTTGTGGAACACAGAACTGTCAGGTTGGGTTCCGGTGAAGCGCCCAGATTTTCCAGAGTGTGCAGGAAACGGAAGCTCATCTTTGTAACAAGAGAACGGCCGTCAACGCCCATGCCGCCGAGGGACTCTGTTACCCATACCGGATCGCCGGCGAAGATCTGGTTATATTCAGGAGTACGAGCGAATTTCACGCAGCGCAGCTTCATGATGAAGTGGTCAACGAATTCCTGAATCTGTTCTTCTGTGAATGTGCCGTTCTTTAAGTCTCTTTCAGCGTAGCAGTCAAGGAAGGTGGAAGTACGTCCGAGGGACATAGCAGCACCGTTCTGTTCCTTAACAGCACACAGATAACCGAAGTAAGTAGCCTGGATAGCTTCCTGTACGTTGGAAGCCGGTTTAGAAATATCGCAGCCGTAAGAAGCAGCCATTTCCTTCATCATCTTCAGAGCTGTGATCTGCTCGGAGATCTCTTCACGAAGACGGATCACATCGTCAGTCATCACACGCCCTGTGGAGTTTTTCTGATCCTGCTTGTCTTCGATCAGCCTGTCGATACCGTACAGAGCAACACGCCTGTAGTCGCCGATGATACGGCCGCGGCCATAAGCATCAGGAAGACCTGTGATGATATGGGAAGAACGGCAAGCTCTCATCTCCTGGTTGTATGCGTCGAAACAGCCTGCATTATGTGTTTTTCTGTGTGTGGAGAAGAACTCGGAAATCTCAGGGTCAACTTCGTAACCGTTGTCTGCGCAAGCTTTCTCTGCCATACGGATACCGCCGTAAGGCTGCAGGGATCTCTTGAAGGGAGCGTCTGTCTGGAAACCTACGATGGTCTCTTTGCTCTTGTCAAGATAGCCCGGGCCGTGGGATGTGATGGTGGAAACAACTTTGGTGTCCATATCCAGTACACCGCCTGCCTCACGCTCTTTTCTGGAGAGTTCCAGTACCATCTCCCATAAGTCTTTTGTGTTCTGTGTAGGCCCCGCCAGGAAAGAATCATCGCCCTCGTAAGGGGTATAGTTCTTCTGGATGAAATCACGGGTGTTTACTTCGTGGTCCCATTTGTTGCCTACAAAACCTGTCCATTCTGGTCTCATTTTGTGTGCCTCCTATTAATAATATTTTGAATTGAAAAATTTATAGATCAATGATTCTATATGGCTATTATAGTGTACGAAACACAATTAAGTCAAGGACGGCGATGTACTTTTTTCTATACAAAAGACGCATATTTACAGACTTTTTATGGAATTTTTACAAATTAAAAGAAGTGTGGGTATTTACAGACAAAACTGGAAAGTATTATACTGTATATGTTTTCGGATTTAAACTATAACAGCAGATGTCAGAACATCCGCGGAACTGGAACAGGAGGTTTTAAATATGAGTGGTATCACCAGAGAAATGACGATCGGGGAGATCTTGAGGACAAGTCCCGATGTTGCCCCGATACTGATGGAGGCAGGCATGCACTGTCTTGGATGCCCTTCGGCGCAGGGGGAATCTTTAGAGGAAGCAGCCATGGTGCACGGTATCAACATCGATGAGCTGATGGCAAGGATCGAACAGGCGTAATAAAAAAGAGCAGCAAAAGAGCCGGGACAAGATGCCCGGCTCTTACTTCTTATTAATGTAAGCCTGCCCGCAGAGCGTGCGGTACAGGTCTGTCTTCATATATCAGGTTTGACAGATCAGATCCGCGCAAGTTTCTGCAGCGCGTTTTCGGGGATGATGCAGTCAAAATGTTCATCCATATAGGCGATACCCGCCTGCATTGCCTTTGTGGTGATGCCGTATTCGGAAATCGTGTTGCAGACTTTTCCGAAAGCTTCCGCGGAGAGTGTGCGCTGGTTTACGACCAGAAGGTACTGGCTCATCTGCCCGTTTTTATAGAGACGGTTTTCACACACAAGCTCCGGACCGAAGATGTGCGCCAGACTGGTCAGTTCGTTCATGGAGGAGAAAGTAAAGATACGGTATACTTCTTCCTCCTTTTCGGATTTCGCATCCGCGGCAGAACCCGTTTCTTTGACGGTGACTTTCTCGGAAGAGGAGGCATTTTTGTGGATCCGCTCAAACAGATCCATCACCTCGTCGGCAATATCAGAATAATCTGAGTCCCCTTCTCCCGCGTCCTCATTCACGGAAGGCGCAAAGCGCGCAAACCGGGTGTCGAGTTCCTCGGGATCTTCCACTTTCGTCACGATCAGCACGATACATTCGGCGTTTAAGGGGATCGCCTCTATCATAAGAGGAATGTCCTCGGCCTCGAAACCAAATTCACAGGCAGCCTGCTGCATCATATCACGGAACAGGTCTTTTGCCTTATCCGTGCCGTAGGCAAGTTCGCTTATTTTCAGTTCTCTGCTGAGCAGATCCTCACGGGTCAGCGTACAGCGTATCTGATGGTCATTTACTTTTTCTATTTTCATAATAATCACATCCTTTAGGCGATTTTATACTTTGACGGCGGACAAGTCAATAGTTTGAGAAAACAGTTTAAAAAAAATTAATAAAATAGTTGAAATTTGCCAATTTTTTTGGTATTATATAACTCCGGAGTGCCTTTGGACAATCTGTAACGGAAGGAGGCAGAACGAATTTTATTTCATACGGCAGAGTTTTATCTGGTCTGCCGAAAGTATTTCAGAATTTTCTAAACAATGACTTCATCTCATGTTCTAAAATTTAAAATTAGTATTGGAGATGTCTTATAGGCTTATGTGCCGATTCAGAGTTTAAAATTTTCCAAATGATTTCCTAAAATAATAATCCAAAACGAAAACAAGATATACCCATTTTATTTCAAAACATTTTTACGCGTTCAGGCATTCCGGAAACTGTTTCTGCAGTAAATATTATTTCAGCCTTTATGGCAAAGGAATCTTTACTTAGTATCGTCAACTAAAAAAATTATAATCTGCAATTTCAAAATTTAAATTTCTATCAAAACATCTCTTTAATATATATCACGATATAGCAACACTCCTTTTGGAAGAGCAGAAAAATACGGAAAGGAGGGACTATGCTAAAAAATAAAAAAGAAATGATGACCATGAAAGACAGGCTGGAAGATATTCTGAACCAGGGGATCGAACTGTACCTGGACGGCCGGCCCGCGTCACCTTCAAGGATCGCGGAACGGTTTGTCAGGGAAGATGCAGTGTATATGCCGGATTTTGTGATCAACGAAGAAGGCATCCTGACACAGGTACGTTACGACAAGATCAAAGAAGGTTAGTCATTTGAGGCGCCATTTGAATGCAACAGTAACTGACAGAAAATATTGCGGAAGAGAAGCCCCTCATGGTGATATTATATGTCAGAAAAGAAAATTGGTTCTTTCACAGAAAATCATAATGACGATACGGAAATAGTTTGGTATAATAGGGACGATTGAAAGGAGTACAGGCATGAAAAAAATAATTCCGGTATTAATTGCGGTCGTCCTTATTATCATTATAGTGGGCGTCAGTTTCGGCAAGGGGATCGTGGAGAAATATTCCTATTCCAAAGATCAGGCTGATCTGAATGAATATTTCGGGGTCTCGGGAGATGAGGGGGCTATTATCATACAGGACGAGATCATAGAGGACAAGGCCCGTGTGGGTTCGGACGGGACTTTTTATATCACCTATGATACAGTCAGTGATTATTTTATCTATACAAGGCTTTATGTAAACGAAGCGGAAAATACGATACGCTATGTGCTGCCGGATCGCATCATTTCCTATAATATAGGCGAGAGCAGCTATATGGACGGGGAGAATGAAAATCTCTGCGATTATCAGATCGCTTTTTACGAAGGGGATACGCTGTATATCGCGATAGACTTTATCAGGCTGTTCACGGTGTTTGACTTCGAAACGTTCAGGGAGCCGAACCGTATCCAGATCTATACGACCTATGGGGAAAGACAGTTTGCGGCAATAGAGAAAGACACGCAGGTCAGATATCAGGGCGGTGTAAAGAGCGAAATATTGAGAGAGATCGCGGCGGGGGACCAGGTGGTTGTTTTAGACCAGATGGAAACCTGGTCGAAGGTGAAGACATCGGACGGCTTTATCGGCTATGTGGAGAACAAAAAACTGGGAGAGATGGAAACTCTGACGCCGGCTTTTGTGAACAACTCCTCCATGTACGGGGATCTGGAATTCACGGGGATCTCGAAAGATCATAAGATCAATATGGGCTGGCATCAGGTATCGGGGCCGGGCGGAAACGCCACGTTAGGGGAAGTGACGGCAAACACAAAGGGCCTGAATACCATAGCGCCCACCTGGTTCCACCTGACGGGGGATGAAGGGAATATTGTGAGTTATGCCTCGGCGGATTATGTGAACAGTGCCCATGCCATGGGACTGGAAGTGTGGGCGCTGGCGGATGATTTCACAGAGGAAGTGGACAGGTATGCGATCTTTTCCTCTTCCGCATCGAGGGAGAACCTGATCCGGAACCTGATGCAGGAAGTGCTGAACTACGGCATCGACGGACTGAATATAGATTTCGAAAAGATAGATGAAAAGACCGGAAAACATTTCGTGGAATTTATCCGGGAACTTTCCGTTGAGTGCAGGAAAAACGGTATTGTGCTGTCGGTGGACAACTATCCGGTCTCCGGCGGGGCGATCTGGTATAACCGCAGGGAACAGGGCGTCTATGCGGATTATGTGATCGTCATGGGCTATGACGAGCACTGGGGAACCGGCGGTACGGCGGGGTCCGTGTCCAGCATCGATTATGTGGAGAGCGGGATCGCCGATACGCTGGAATATGTGCCCGCCGAAAAGCTGATCAACGGAATACCGTTCTATACGAGGATCTGGAAGACAACAGGCACGGAAGTCGTCGGGGATTCTGTGGGAATGCAGGCGGCGGCGGACTTTGTGGCCGGCAACGGGATACAGACCCAGTGGCAGGATGCGGAATGCCAGCACTACGGCGAGATCCAGAAAGGGGACACGCTGTATCAGGTATGGCTGGAAGACTATGACTCCATCAAGGTGAAACTGGATGTGATGAAGACCTACGACCTGGCAGGCGTGGCGGAATGGAAACTCGGGCTGGAGACACCGGATGTCTGGGATCTGATCGCGGATTATTGTGCAAATTAACAGGTTGTTTCCATAACATAAGCCTTGCCTGTTTCTCATAATATGTGTTAAAGAGGAACAGGCAGGCAGGTTTATGACAGAGGAACAGTTAAAAAAAATAAGGATTGGCATGGGGGCGGTGCTGGTTGGCGCGATGCTGCTTCTTTCCCGCCGGACAGCGGAATATGTGGCAACAGGCAGCGGAGATATCATCATACACCGCGATACGATAGGATTATCGGAAGATAAAAAGGGAGCTTCCGATGAAAAAGAGGAAAAGCTGGTGGTCGTGATCGATGCGGGGCACGGCGGGATCGATCCCGGAAAGGTGGGCATCAATCAGGCGCTGGAAAAGGATATCAATCTGGTGATCGCCGGAAAGGTAAAGCGATATCTGGAACTTTCGGATGTGAAAGTGATCATGACACGGGAAGGGGAAGAGGGACTTTATCAGCCGGGAGATGCCAATAAAAAAGTACAGGATATGAAAAACAGGGTGGCGCTGATCGACTCTTCCGGGGCTGATCTGGCGGTGAGCATTCATCAGAATTCTTATTCGGAGGAGTATGTGAAGGGCGCCCAGGTATTTTATTACGCGACCAGCCTGCATGGAAAGGCTATGGCGGAGACAATGCAAAAGACCATGGCGGAAGTACTGGATAAGGAAAACAGGCGGGAAGCGAAAGCAAATGACAGTTATTACTTATTAAAAAAGACACAGACGCCGATCATTATTACAGAATGCGGCTTTTTATCCAACTCTGAGGAGGCAGGGCTGTTGACAAAAGAATCCTATCAGGACAGGGTGGCATGGGCGATCCATCTGGGGATCTTAAGGTATGCCGCAAGTCTGGAATAGATTGCAAATCGGAAAAGATGATGTTATACTACAAAGGCATCAGGAGGTAAACAGAATGTTGCATAAAGCGAAAAAACACGGCGTGCGGTTTGCGGTGTTATGTGCAGGATTTCTGATGGCATCCGGGTTATGGGGAAGCGGTATGGCCAGGGTGGAAGCCAGAGATGCTGCGGCAAAGGTACTTGCGCCTGCCGCGTCGGGTAAACAGGTTTATTCCTCGGGCAGTGCGGTTCTGGATATATCCAATAGTTCCCAGGGGTACGTGATGTTAAATTACACCGGCAGTAACCCCAAGGTGAAATTCAGGATCACGGCGCCGGGGGGCGTAACTTATACATATCTGGTGACAGGATACGGAACTTATACGGCTTATCCGCTTTCCGGCGGAAACGGGAATTATACGTTCGCCGTTTACGAGGCGGTTTCGGCCGGGGACAACCTGTATTCGACGGCGCTCTCGCAGAGCGCTCCGGTGACGATCACCAACGGTTTTTCGCCGTTTTTATATCCGAATTATTATGTGAGCTTTAACGCGGGCTCCGCCTGTGTGAAGAAGGCGCAGGAGCTGGCGGAAGGATGTGCTTCCGATCTGGATGTTGTTGCGGCGGTATATCATTACGCCACGGACAATATCACTTACGATAATAATAAGGCGAGGACTGTGCAGTCGGGTTATGCGCCGTTTCCGGATTCCACGCTGGCTTCCGGGACGGGGATCTGCTTTGACTATGCGTCTTTGATGTCCGCGATGCTGCGCTCTCAGGGGATCCCGACCAGGCTGGAAGTGGGATATGTGGGAAACCTTTATCATGCGTGGATAAGCTGTTATATAAGCGATATCGGCTGGGTGGACGGTATCATACAGTTTAACGGCAGCAGCTGGACGATGATGGACCCGACGATGGCGGCGGGTCAGAGCCCGGCGAATTTTAAGAAATTTTTGGCAGGCAATACCTATTCAGTGAAATATCTGTACTGAGTATCAACAGGAGGGAAGAGGAAATGGGAAAGAAGACCAGACAGGATATGCTATCAAATCTGGAGCTCTCAGCTTTTTGCGAACAGATGGCGATGGTGCTGAAGGCGGGAATTTCGGTGATGGAAGGAATTTCCATTATGAGGGAGGATGCGCAGACACCGGCAGAGAAAGAACTCCTTGGTATGATCTATGATAAAGTGCAGGAGACAGGGACGCTCGCGCCGGCCCTTGCGGAGACGGGGGTATTTCCGGAATATATGTGCAAAATGACCCAGATCGGCGAGGAGACAGGGACGCTGGATGATGTGCTCGGTTCCCTGGAGAGGTACTACGAAAGACAGGAAGCTGTCTCGAGAAGCATCCGCAGCGCGCTCACCTATCCGCTCATCATGATCGGTATGATGGCGCTTGTGATCGCCGTTCTCCTGACAAGGGTCATGCCGGTGTTCCAGCAGGTATTCCGGCAGCTCGGCATGGAGATGAGCGGGTTCTCCAGAGGGGCACTGCTTCTCGGAAATGCGCTTTCCAGGTACGCGGTGGTCTTTGTGGGGATCATCGTTATACTGGCGCTGATCTTTGTCTGGCTTGTAAAAACAAAGAGCGGAAGGGTAAAGCTGGAAAGTCTCGGACAGCATTTTAAATTTTCCAGAGAGATATCGGATAAGATGGCGGTGTGCCGGTTCGCGGGCGGACTGTCCCTGACTTTGAAGAGCGGCCTTACGCCGGAGCGGGGGCTGGAACTGGCGGATGAACTGAACGAAAACAGGTTTTTCGGAGAAAAGATATCTTCCTGCAGAAAAATGCTGGAGGAAGGCAGCAGTTTATCGGAGGCGTTTCAGCAGACAAAGATATTCTCCGGCGTCTATGCGAGGATGGCCGAGATCGCGGGACGTACCGGCGTGATGGATGAGGTGATGGGAAAACTTTCGGATCAGATAGAGGATGAGATAGATGAAAAGATCGGTTCCTTTATCTCGATGCTGGAGCCCACGCTGGTCATTCTGCTCTCCCTGATCGTGGGAACCATCCTGCTTTCGGTGATGCTGCCGCTTCTGGGAATTCTGGCGGGGCTGTGATACGTTTCGGCGGTTTCGGTACTTTTCTTTAGGGCCGCTGTAAAAAATGACGGCAGAAACGAGGGTGAACATGAAGAGATTTTATTATGGCAGGACACAGACGGGTATACGGGGCGCTATGGTAAGCCTGGTCGTCTTCTTTGTCGTGCTGCTGCTGTTTCTGGCAGGGCTTGACGGGGCTTCGGAGAAAGCGAAGAGAGAACAGAAGGCTTCTCTGGAGACATCTGTATGGCGGAGCATTACCCAGTATTATGCGATAGAAGGCAGATATCCGGAGAGCCTTGATGTTTTGAGGGAAGAATACGGCCTGCAGACGGATTATGAGGAGTTTTTTGTAGATTATCAGGTGTTTGGGGCGAATCTGATGCCGGATGTTACGGTACTTGAACGCACATGATCAGAAAGGAATAAGCCATGGGAGAGGCGCGGAGAGATGCCCGCAGGGCGGAAAAAATAAAAAGAAGACATGTGATAGATATGCTGTTCCCGATCGCGCTGTTTCTGGTACTTGCGGCGTCTTCACTGTTTCTGGTGATCCTGGCGGCGAATGTCTACCAAAAGAGCGTGGCATGGGAAGAGAGCAATTATGAGAGCAGGACCTGCCTGTCCTATGTGACGGAAAAGATCCGCCAGAGCGATGAAAACGGCGGCGTTACCGTCGGTACTTTTGACGGGGTGCCCTGCCTGATGCTGCTTCAGACTTTCGGGGAACAGTCGTATGTTACTTATCTCTACAGTTACGAAGGGCAGCTGCGGGAGCTCTTTGTGCAGGAAGGTGTTTTGATGAAGGCCTCCGACGGGCAGGCGATCCTCGATGTGGATCATTTTGCCGTAGAGGAACAGGAGGACGGGATATTCAGGATTTCCTGTGCGGATGAAAACGGAAAAGAGTCGGTCACTTATGCGGCGGTGAAGAGTAAAGCATAGAAAGGTTGAAGATATGTACGGAAAATCAGCAAGGCGCTCCAGTCTTTTTCTGCTGGAGCTTATGATATCGATCCTGATGTTCAGTGTGGCGTCAGCCTGGTGCGTCCGTCTGTTTGTGACAGCCAGATCGGTGGTGGGAGAGACAGAGGAACAGAACAGGGCACAGAATCTGGCAGCCGGTTATGCGGAGCTGTTTCTGGCTTCTGAGGACTTTGACGCATTCCTTTTAGGGGAGGGCGCAAAGAAAGAGGAGACTGCGGGAGGGCGCCTCTATCAATTCTGGTATGACGGGGACTGGAATGTCTGTGGAGAGGAAGGCGCGGCCTACCGCTTTGAGACAGTGGTCACAGGGCGCGGAGATTTCGAGAAATGTTCTTTCAGCTTCAGGAGGGCGGAAGGAGAAGAAACGATCTATCTGCTGGATGTGGAGAAATATACGGGCGGGGAGGCGGCTTTATGAGTACAATGAGTACAGGAAAAGAAAAAGGCTATCCCGGATTTCAGGTGGGAACTTCTTTTCTGCTGGTGATCTTTGTGATCATCTGTCTGGTCCTTCTGGGCGTATTGTCCCTCTCCGGGGCGCTGCGGGATAAAGGATACAGCGATAAAGTGGCGGAGAAGACCGGACTTTATTATACGGCGGTGTCTGAGGCACAGCATAAACTGGGAGAGATCGACAAGGCTCTCTCGGGAATCGACAGGACCGGCGATTACGGGATATATCTGGAAGATGTGGGTATGATAATTTCGGGGCTGGACGGTGTCGCGTATATGAGGGACGGGGAACGGGCTGTGCTGTCATATAAGATACCGGTTACGGAAAGCCAGTCTCTTTTTGTGGAAGTTGAGGTACTGGATCCTGAAAAGGGAGAAGGAAATTATAAGATCGTAAAATGGCAGGAGGATTCCGAAGTTGTCTGGGAAGAGGAAGGGACATTGCCGGTTCTCCAGTTTGATGAGGAATAGAGGGATCGTGAGAAAGCGGGTAGTCAGTTTTTGTGTGATCTGTCTTATTCTGGCGCTGTGCACAGGGTGCTCGCAGACAGCGGGAGAAAAGCCTTCTTCCGCACAGCCCGGAACGGAGCCCACAGAAGAAAACAGCAAAACAGGGGATGATGTTTCCAAGGAGACGGAAACATCTGCGGATAAAGAGGGCAGCAGAGCCTGGGAGGCAGAGGTGCTCGTGCCGGAGGCGGCAGGTACGGAAGTTTACGGAGAGGGGGAGATCCTGCTGGATGCCTCCAATGCCCCGGAAGGTTATGTCATGCTGAATTATAACGGCAGCAATCCGAAAGTGAAATTTCAGATCACAACACCTGAGGAGGTGACATACACTTACACGGTGGCTGAGTACGGGAGCTATAAGGCGTACCCGCTGCCCGGCGGGGACGGGAAGTACGGACTGACCGTATATGAGGCGGCCTCCGAAGAAAAAAATCTGTATGCGGTGGCGCTGTCACAGGAGATCACGGTAAGCATTCCGGATAAACTCAGGACATTTTTGTATCCGAACTGTTATGTGGAGTTTGACGCCTCCTCTGCCTGTGTAAAAAAGGGGGAGGAACTGGCAAAGGGCTGCGATACCGATCTGGATGTGGTTGCCTCGGTATATGGATATGTGACGGAAAATATAACTTATGATTACGACAAGGCGGAGACGGTACAGGCGGGGTATTCGCCTTATCCGGATGATACGCTGGCCGCCGGGACGGGGATATGTTTTGACTATGCGTCCCTGATGTCAGCCATGCTGCGCTCCCAGCAGATACCGACAAGGTTGGAGGTAGGGTATGTGGGTGATCTTTACCATGCATGGCTCAGCTGCTATATAGATGAGAGCGGCTGGGTGGATGACATCATTGAGTTTGACGGGAGCGGCTGGACGATGATGGATCCGACTATGGCATCCAGCGGCGGTTCCAAAGAAGTCTTAAGGCTGGAAGAAGAAAGCGGATATATCACAAAATACATGTATTAAATAAGCGGGAAAGGTCTGGTTCGTGGAATGGATATTGTAGGAAAAGATATTAGGGGAATACTGGAAGTTGCAGTGAAGGAAAATGCTTCTGATATTTTTATCGTGGCAGGTCTGCCTGTCACATGGAGGGCCAATGGTAAGATCCATCATATAGACGGTGATAAACTGATGCCGGCCCAGACGGAAAGCTATGTGCGGGATATATATACTCTGGCCGGGGAGCGCAGTATGGAGAGACTGCAGAAATACGGTGACGATGACTTTTCTTTTGCGGTGGGCGGCCTCTCACGTTTTCGTGTGAATGCCTACAAGCAGAGGGGCTCTCTGTCGGCGGTAGTGCGTGTGATCACTTTCGATCTGCCGAATCCGGAGGATATCGATATCCCTTCCAGAATCATTGAATTCGGAAAATTGTCGAAAGGCCTGGTGCTGGTAACGGGGCCCGCGGGCTCCGGTAAGTCCACAACGCTTGCCTGCGTTGTGAACGAGATCAATAACACGCAGGAAAAACATATCATCACACTGGAGGATCCGATCGAATATCTGCACAGGCACAACAGGAGCATCGTCAGCCAGCGTGAGATCAATCTGGATACGGAGAGCTATGTGACGGCACTCAGGGCGTCCCTCAGGCAGAGCCCTGATGTGATACTCCTCGGGGAAATGAGGGATTATGAAACGATAGAAGTGGCGATGACAGCGGCGGAGACAGGGCATCTGGTGATCTCCACACTGCATACGATAGGGGCGGCCAATACCATCGACAGGATCATTGACGTATTTCCGGCAAACCAGCAGAGACAGATCGCAGTGCAGCTCTCCATGGTGCTGCAGGCGGTGGTGTCCCAGCAGCTTGTACCGGACACGGAGGGAAAACTTGTGCCGGCTTTTGAGATCATGACGGTAAATCCGGCGATCCGGAATATGATCAGGGATAACAAGGTGCCCCAGATCGACGGTATCTTATATTCGTCCAGCAAGCCGGAGATGATCTCCATGGATTCGAGTCTTTTGCGGCTGTATCGGGAGAAGAGGATCACGGCGGAGACGGCGGTGGGGTATGCGACGAACCCGGATATGCTGTCGAAGAAGTTGTAGGGGTTATTGAGTACCGGACGCCGGTAAGAACATAAATGCTACGTCGCCACGCTTGCGCTCTGTGAAAAACGCAGCGGACACTAAGCTCGAAAATACCATGTGAAATTTGTTCTTTAATTTCACATTGGCTAATGTGCCGGCGTTTTTCAAAGGGCTCCTTAAGTATTTTATGTTCTTACCGGCTGGCTGAGGTGCTAACTGGTCATTGGTGCGGGAGTGGATGTCTTGCAGCTTGCTGTGAGGAGGTTTGTCTTGATACCGGTTTTCGGAGAAATTGTATGAAATTCTCCGGGACCGGTTATTTTTATGTCCGGAGGAAAAGCGGAGATTTAAATCAGAACTTAATGAGAATATAAAAATTTAGATTAATATTTATATAAAATTAAAGGGCAATATTGGAAAGAGAGGGATGATGAAGGCGAGGATGACAGGAAAATATAAATAATTTTTATGCAATATGTATAAAAATCAGATGATCAAAATGTTAAAAACGACAAAATTTAATTTTTGATGAAAAAAGTGTTGAAATATTTATATAAATATTTATAATGATATTTACAAACAAGCAGTCGGGAGACTGCAAAAATTATTCTCATAAGGAGGAAAAGGGAATTATGAAGAAGAAAGTTTTAGCAATGTTATTAAGCACGGCAATGGTTGCTGCGACACTTGCAGGCTGCGGCAGCGCGGCTGATGAGACGGCGGCTCCGGCGGAGACGGAAGCGCCTGCTGAAGAGGCACCCGCTGAGGAGGAGGCTCCTGCAGAGGAAGCACCCGCTGAAGAAGAGGCACCTGCGGAAGAAGCATCAGGCGAATTACTTCCGGGCGGCGGAAGCAACATCATCTACTGTATCACACCTTCCACATCCAACATTTATTTTAAGACCGTTCAGGATATCGCAACAGCAACGGGCGAAGAACTGGGCTATGAAGTAAAATGTTTCTCACATGACGACGATGCGGCTACTCAGCTTGAGATGTTTGAAGCAGCTGTTGCAGACGGCGCGGCAGCGATCATCTGTGATAACGCAGGCGCAGACGCTTCCATCGAAGCGGTTCAGAAAGCATATGACGCAGGCATCCCGACATTCCTGGTAGACCGTGAGATCAACCAGACCGGTCTTGCGGCAGCACAGCTTGTTGCAGATAACGCACAGGGTGCGGCAGCGATCGCGGAAGCATGGGTGGAAGCGATGAATTACGAAGGCAAATACGCAGAACTTCTCGGCCTGGAATCCGACACAAACTGCCAGGTTCGTTCCGAGAACTTCCACTCTGTGATCGATGAGTATCCTGATCTGGAGATGGTAGCACAGCAGTCCGCTAACTGGGATCAGACACAGGCTTATGAAAAAGCGGAAGCTATCCTGCAGTCCAACCCTGATATCACAGGCATCATCTGCGGCAACGACACAATGGCATGCGGCGCTGTTCAGGCTTGTCTCGATGCAGGACGCGACGATATCAAGATCATCGGCGTTGACGGTTCCGACGATGCGGCAGCCTACATCAAAGACGGACACATGGTAGGCACGGCTCTCCAGCAGATCGCTCTGATCACGGAAACAGCAGTTCGTCAAGCTGACGAATACTTAAAGGGAACAGCTCCCGAGCAGGAAAAACAGCTTGTACCCTGCGTGGCTATCACATCTGACAATGTTGACAAATTATCCGGTTTTGTATACAGCGAATAATCCGGAAAGGAAATAAAACAAAGGAAAGGGACGATAAAGGACGATGAACAACTGCATCGTCCTTTTCCATCAACTAAATAGCAGGAGAAGGAAAATGAAGAAAAAAATATCTCTTATTATGGTGTCAATAGTGCTGGCTGTGAGCCTTGCCGGATGCGGTATCGTTACGGTGGTGCCGATCGGTGAGGAGGCTTCCTTCACCGGAAAAGAAGCATTTGATTCCGGCGCGCAGTCCAGTGACGACTGGTCTGCAGTGGTGGAGGATATCAAGGGAAAAGCGGCGGATGTTTCCGAAGTGCTGGCAAACGGGGCTGACGGCACGGCGGTTTCGGGATCTGCAAAGATCGTAGAATTTAATACGGAAACGCCCAAACACTATCTCGTTGTGGAAGTGGAAGGATATTCCGGAGGAGAAGTCCGTATTCAGGCGGGCGGCGTATATTCGGGGACGGCGATCCGCGATGCGCAGAGTGTCAAGGCGTTTGAAGACTTCGCAAACCAGACAGAGTGGTCACAGTATGCGAAAGCACTGAATCAGGAAGCCGATACGCAGGTTGTGGCGCCTCTCTCCATCGACGAGAGCGTTGCGGGAAAGACCGTGACATTTACGGGCGCGGCTGCAGAGGGCGGCGGAGCGGTGACGATCACGCCGGTTGAGATGACGATAGAATAAGGAGGAGCATAATGTCTGATAAAGCGAATGTTGTTCTCCATTGTGAAAAGATCGATAAGATCTATCCGGGCACAAAGGCCCTTGACGGCGTTTCCTTTGACCTGCTCAGAGGAAAAGTCAATGTGCTGATCGGGGAAAACGGCGCCGGTAAATCGACGCTGATGAAGATGATAGCCGGAATCGAGCAGCCCTCTGCCGGGAAAATGTATATGGATGGGGAAGAAGTATATTTTAAGGATACTACGGCGGCAAGGGCAAAGGGCATCGGCATCATCCATCAGGAACTGAGCCTGTTCCCGAACCTTACGGTATACCAGAATATTTTTATGGGACATGAACATAAAAAAGGACTGTTCCTGAATGACAAAGAGCATATCGAGGGAGCGGAGAAGATCTTAAAGAGACTGGAGCATGAGATCCCGCCCGACACGCTGGTGGGAGATCTGAGGGTCGGCCAGCAGCAGATGGTGGAGATCGCCAGAAACCTGATACAGGATGATCTGCGGGTGCTGATCATGGATGAGCCCACATCCTCCCTTTCCGCGGCGGAAGTGAAAGTTCTTTTCAAGATCATGCGGGAGCTTCTGGCGGAGGATATCTCCATCGTCTATATTTCCCACCGTCTGGAAGAGATCATGGAGATCGGGGATCATGTGACGATCCTGCGGGACGGCAAGTATGTGGCGGACGCCGATGTCAAGGATATCGAGCTGAGCTGGATCGTGGAAAACATGGTCGGAAAAAATACGCAGTACCACAGATTCGAGCGTTCCATCGATCTGAATAAGGCGGAAAAGATCCTGGAAGTAAAACACTTGAGCCTGCCGAAGAAGGGCGGCGGGTATCTGCTGGATGACGTCAACATGTATCTGAAAAAGGGCGAAGTGCTGGGGATCTACGGCCTGTTGGGGGCGGGCAGGAGCGAACTGTTCGAATGCCTCATGGGGATGCGCCCGGAACACACCGGCGAGGTGGTCTACAACGGGGAGAACCTGAAGATAAAGAGCATCTCCGACCAGATCAAAAACGGTTTTGCGATCGTACCGGAGGACCGGCAGAGGCAGGGCCTGATCCAGACGCTGGACATCTGCAAAAACACATCGATCGCATCCATGCGCAACTATGTAAAGGGAATCTTCTTAAACAGCAAGGAAGAGGAGAACGCGGTGGATGAACAGATAAAAGATATACATATTAAAGTGGCTGATAAAAAACTCCCCATCCTGTCACTGTCGGGTGGCAATCAGCAGAAAGTCGTTATTGGAAAAGGTATCTTAACCCATCCTACGGTGCTTCTTCTGGATGAGCCGTCCAGGGGAATCGATATCGGTGCGAAAACAGAAGTGTTTGAGATCATCCATGATTATGCGGAGCGGGGGCTTTCCATTATCGTGATCTCCTCCGAACTGAAGGAGATCATGGCGATCGCAGACAGAATTTATGTGTTGTCAAACGGAAAATGCACAGGGGAACTTTCGGGTGATGAGATCAATGAGGATACGCTTGTGCGTGCATCTTATGCCGGACTGGGAACCGGGGCCGGTGCGTAGGACAGGGGAAGGAGCAAAGAAAAAAGATGAAAACAAAGAAAACAAATTCAAATCAGTTATTAATGACACTGTTAAAGGGACGTACTTTTATCGTGCTGGTCATTCTGGTCGTATTCTTCAGCGTTGTAAAAGATAATTTTCTGGATCCGACCACACTGACGATGATCGCGAAGCATGTGGCGCTCTATGGCATTCTGGCGCTGGGCATGACGTTTGTCATCATCACGGGCGGTATCGACCTGTCGGTGGGTTCCGTGGTGGGCCTGATCGGTATGCTCGCCGGCGGCCTGATCCAGTACGGGCTGACATTAAAATTCGCGGGCGTGACGCTGTATTTCAGCGTGCCGATGATCGTGCTGTTCATGTTGATCGTGGGAGCGCTGATCGGCGCCATAAACGGCCTGATCATCACAAAATTGAATGTGGCGCCCTTCATCGCCACGCTGGGCACCATGTATATCTGCCGTGGTTTCGCGAACCTGCGCTCCGGCGGCGCGACATTCTCTGATATTGCGGGGTATGAGGGACTTGGCAACACAGGTTTCAAGACACTGGGAAGCAACATTGCAGGCATTCCGGCGGGTGTGTATGTCTTTGCGGTTCTGGCGGTCATCTCCGTTGTCCTTTTGAAGAAGATGCCTTTCGGCTGGTATGTGCTGGGCGTGGGCGGCAATGAAAAGTCAGCGCGTCTTTCCGGTATCAAGGCGGATCAGATCAAGATCCTTGTATACATTATTTCCGGTTTCTGCGCGGCATGGGTAGGCATGATCAACACAGCGCAGCTTTCTGCGGCGCATCCGGCATCCGGCGACGGCTGGGAGATGAACGCCATCGCGGCGACTGTTCTCGGCGGCACTTCCATGGCGGGCGGGTCAGGTACGATCCTCGGCACAGTGGTAGGCGCGTTTGTGATCGGCGTGATCAACGACGGTATGACAATGTGCGGCGTTTCCGAGTTCTGGCAGAAGGTGATCAGAGGCCTGGTTATCATCCTTGCTGTTGTCATTGACCAGACACAGAGAAATTTGCAGGCGAAGATGGCGCTTCAGGCACGCAACGAGAATAAATAGGAGAAGAATATGAAGAAAACAGGTATTTTAAACGCGCAGCTGATCGGCCATATAGCGGCCCTCGGACATAAGGATACTTTTATGATCGGAGATGCCGGCATGCCGATCCCGAAGGGAGTTCCTATCGTGGATCTGGTCCTCTGCGGCGGCGTACCCACCTTTAAACAGGTGATGGATGCGGTACTGGCGGAGACCGCGGTGGAAGGCTACACGATAGCGGAGGAGATCAAGGAATACAATCCGGAACTGCTCGGATATATCAGGGAAAAACTGGCGGGGACAGAGGAGGAGATGATCTCCCATGTGGCATTAAAACAGATGTCTGCGCAGGTGAAATTTGCGGTGAGGACAGGGGAATTTACCCCTTATCCCAATATTATCTTAAGGGCGGGCGTAGCCTTCCCGGTATAAAAATTATAAAAAAGGAGGATATCATGGCACACATTAAACTTGGCTATGCGCCCACAAGGAGAAGTATTTTCAGCGCTCCGGACGCTATAAAATACAGGGGGTTGACGGCAGATAAATTGCGGGAGATGGGAGTCGATTTTGTCGATATCACAGATATCAATGAGGAGGGGCTTCTCTATAACGATGATGACAGGATCAAAATAGCGGAGAAATTCAAAGCGGAAAAGATCGACGGATTGTTTCTGCCGCACTGCAACTTCGGCACGGAGTATGAGTGCGCAAGGCTTGCGAAGGAACTGAACGTACCGGTACTGCTGTGGGGACCGTTGGATGAGCGGCCGGATGAGAACGGCGTAAGGCTCCGGGATACCCAGTGCGGGCTGTTTGCGACGGGCAAGGTGCTCCGGAGATTCCGCGTGCCCTTTACCTATATGACAAACTGCCGCTTGAGCGACCCTGTGTTTGAGCGGGGCGTGAGGGATTTTATGGCGGTCTGCAATGTGGTGAAGACATTCCGCAGCATTCGTATCCTCCAGATATCCACGAGGCCTTTCGATTTCTGGACCACCATGTGCAACGAGGGCGAGCTGCTCGAGAAATTCAATATCCAGCTTTCCCCGATCCCGATGCCGGAGCTGACGGATGAGGTGAAGAAGGTAAAAGAAGAAAAGACGGAAGTGGAGAAGGTGATCGCCTACTGCCGGGAGAACATGGAGATCATGATCAAGGATAACGAGCTGGAGAATGTGGCTGCGCTGAAAGTTGCCATGAAGAATCTGGCGGAGAAATACGGCTGCAAGGCAATTGCGATCCAGTGTTGGAACCAGCTTCAGTGCGAGCTGGGGATCATGCCCTGCGCGGCAAATTCCCTGCTGAACGAGGAAGGCATCCCGGTTGTCTGTGAGACGGATATCCACGGCGCGATCACGGCGCTTTTGGTGGAAGCGGCGGCACTGGACGGCACAAGGGGCTTCTTTGCGGACTGGACCATCAGACATCCGGATATCGAGAACGGCGAACTGCTGCAGCACTGCGGGCCGTGGCCGATCTCGGTGGCGCAGGAGAAACCGAAACTGACCTATCCCCTTGCCTTTGATCATCCGGGCAGCATCACGGCGGAGGCAAAATACGGGGAAGTGACACTGGCGAGGTTCGACGGCGACAACGGAGAGTATTCCATGCTGCTCGGAAACGCGAAGGGCGTGGAAGGACCGATGGGTATGGGCACCTATCTCTGGGTGGAAGTGGATAACATCAAGCGCCTGGAAGCTAAGATCGTGGAAGGCCCATACATTCATCACTGTGTCGGCATCCACAAAAATGTAGTGCCGGTGCTGTATGAAGCATGTAAGTATATGGGCATTAAACCCGACCTGTATGATCCGATCGAAGAGGATGTGAAGGCTTACCTGCGCGGAGAGTGATTATTTGGAACTGGAAACAGCAGGAATTCTTTGGTAAAAGTGTACTGGAAGGATTTCTGCAGCATTGGAATAGAGGAAATAGCAATGGAAAATTTGAAAGCATTATCCTATGATCTGCGAAAAAATGTGGTCGATATGATCGTGGAGGGAAAGGGCGGACATATTGGGGGCGACATGAGCGTCATCGATGCGCTGATCGCCCTGTACTTTAAAGTGATGAACATCAGCCCCGAGAACCAGGATGACCCGGACAGGGACCTGTTCGTGATGAGCAAGGGACACTGCGTGGAAGCGCTCTATGCGGTCCTGGCGGCAAAGGGATTCTTCCCGATAGAGGAAGTCATCAAAAATTTCAGCAGGTTCGGCTCCCAGTATATCGGGCATCCGAACAACAAGCTGCCGGGCATCGAGATGAATTCCGGCTCATTGGGACACGGGCTGCCGGTGAGCGTGGGAATGGCGCTGGCAGGAAAGATGGATAAAAGAGGCTACCGCGTCTATACGGTGATGGGCGACGGGGAGCTGGCGGAGGGTTCCGTGTGGGAAGGCGCCATGGCGGCAGCCCACTACAAACTGGATAACCTCTGCGCCACGGTGGACAGGAACCGCCTGCAGATCTCGGGAAATACGGAGGATGTGATGGCCCACGACGACCTGCATGAGAGATTCCGGAGCTTCGGCTGGCATGTGATCGATGTGAAGGACGGCAACGACATCGACCAGCTCGTGGCGGCCTATGAGGAGGCGGAGACGGTGAAGGGGAAACCCACCGTGGTGATCGCCAATACGGTAAAGGGCTGCGGCTCCGCCGTGATGGAGGATAAGGCGGCATGGCACCACAAAGTGCCCACAGCAGAAGAATATGAACAGATCATCAAGGACTTTGCTGAGAGAAAGGAGGCGCTGTCATGAATAAGATACCGAACAGGCAGGCGATCTGCGAAGTGTTAATGGAGCAGGCAAAAGAGGATAAGGATATCGTGGTGCTGTGCAGCGACTCCAGGGGGAGCGCTTCCCTGGCGCCTTTCGCGAAGGAATTCCCGGAGCAGTTTGTGGAGGTTGGCATCGCGGAGCAGAACCTGGTGAGCATCGGTGCGGGGCTCGCGAAATGCGGCAAGAAGGTATTTGCGGCATCCCCGGCCAGCTTTGTGTCCACGAGGAGCTACGAACAGGCAAAGGTGGACTGCGCCTATTCCAATACCAATGTGACGCTGATCGGCATCAGCGGCGGCATCAGCTACGGCGCCCTCGGCATGAGCCATCATTCCGCGCAGGACATCGCAGCGATGTCGGCGATCCCCAATATGCGGGTGTACCTGCCCAGCGACCGCTTCCAGACGGCATGCCTGGTCAGGGCGCTGCTCGAGGATGGGAAGCCGGCCTATATCCGTGTGGGAAGGAACCCGGTGGAAGATATCTACACGGAGGACAACTGTCCGTTCACGATGGATCAGGCGACCGTGGTAACGGAAGGAGAAGATGTGCTGATCGTGGCCTGCGGGGAGATGGTGCGCCCTGCGGCAGATGCGGCGGCGTTGTTAAAGGAGCAGGGCATCAGCGCGGCGGTGCTGGATATGTACTGTGTCAAACCGCTGGATAAGGAAGGGCTGCTGAAAGCGGCGGGGAAGGTAAGAGCGGTGGTGACGGTGGAAGAGCATGCGCCATTCGGCGGCTTAGGCTCCATGGTCAGCCAGGCGATAGGGGCATCCTGCCCGAAGAAGGTGGTCAACCTTACACTTCCCGACACACCTGTCATAACAGGGACATCGAAAGAGGTGTTTGACTATTACGGGCTGAATGCGGAAGGGATAGCAAAGACGGCGAAAGAGGCGCTGCAGTAGATGAGACGGTAAAGCCGCAAAGGCGCACGAGAGGCGAAGCGGCTTTACCCTTTAGTGCCGTCGCGCAGCGACTTAATATAGAAAGGAATATAGAGTATGAGCAGATATGTGTTGGGAATCGATCAGAGTACCCAGGGCACGAAGGCTCTCTTATTTGATGAGGAAGGAAAGCTCCTTTGCAGGAGCGACCTTCCTCATGCACAAATAGTGGATGAGCACGGCTGGGTGGAACATGATCTGGACGAAATTTATGCAAACACCATACAGGTGGTGAAGAATCTGGTGGAGAAGGCCGGAATCGATAAAGCGGATATCGCGGTGCTGGGGATCAGCAACCAGCGGGAGACGGCGGCGTGCTGGGAGAAGGAAAGCGGCAGGCCCGTGTACCATGCGATCGTTTGGCAGTGCGCCAGAGGGGCGGCGATCTGCGGGGAGATTGAAAAACAGGGATATGCGGAGAAAGTGAAGGCGTGTACGGGGCTTCAGCTTTCCCCCTATTTTTCCGCGGCAAAACTGGCGTGGATCTTCCGGAATGTGGAGGGCGTGAAGGAGCGGGCGAAAAACGGCGAGATCGCCTGCGGAACGATAGACAGCTTTCTGGTACACCGTCTTACGAAAGGGAAAGTTTTCAGGACGGACTATTCGAACGCTTCGAGAACGCAGCTGTTCAATATCCGGACGCTGTCATGGGATGAGGAACTTTTAGGGATCTTCGGCATTGACAGATCCTGTATGGCGGAGGTGACAGACTCCGACGGCGACTACGGCATGACGGATTTCGACGGATTTTTGGAAAAGCCGATACCGATCAGGGGTGTGCTGGGGGACTCCCACGGGGCGCTGTTCGGGCAGGGATGTCTTAAAAAGGGCATGATAAAGGCAACCTACGGCACCGGCTCCTCCATTATGATGAACATCGGGGAGAAACCGGTATTTACGGATCTCGGCGTGGTGACTTCCCTCGCCTGGTCCATGAGCGGGAAAGTAAACTATGTGCTGGAGGGAAATATCAACTATACAGGGGCTGTGATCACATGGCTGAAAGACGAAGTGGGGCTGATCTCTTCGGCAGGCGAGAGCGAGGAGCTGGCCAGACAGGCGAGAAAGGAAGACAGAACTTACCTTGTACCCGCTTTTTCAGGGCTCGGGGCGCCATACTGGGATTCTGACGCAAAGGCTGTGATCTGCGGCATCACGAGGACCACGGGAAAGGCTGAGATCGCAAAGGCGGCGCTTGACTGTATTGTTTACCAGATCACGGATATCGTGCGGGTGATGCAGCAGGCCAGCGGGATCGAGATCGGGGAGCTGCGGGTGGACGGCGGCCCGACGAAAAACGCGTACCTGATGCAGTTCCAGAGCGATATGCTGGGGATACCGGTCAGGATACCGGAGGCGGAGGAACTTTCCGGCATCGGCGCGGCCTATGCGGCGGGGCTGTCGTCTGGGATCTACGACGAAAAAATATTTGACAAAATGGACAGAACAAGTTATAAAAGTGAATTAGACAGGGAACAGTGTGAAAGCCTGTATGCAGGCTGGAAAGATGCGGTCCGGATGGTAATGACATAATAAAAGAAAAGGCAGAAGGTAAGAACGTAATATGAAAGTGAACATGAAGCAGATCAGTGAAATAACGGGGGTTTCCACCGCTACGGTATCCAATGCGCTGAACTACAAAAAAGGTGTGAACGCGAACACGGCGGCGAGAGTGCTGAAAGTGGCATACGAGCTGGGATATTTTGAGGAGAGCCGTATTACAAAAGTGAAGTTCGTCACCTTCAAGCGAGACGGCAGCGTAGTGGAAGATACCCCCTTTTTCCCGCTGATGCTGACAGGAATAGAGCAGGAATGCCGGGATAACGGGATGGATATGATCATGTGTACACTGGATATGCGGGATGAGGATTATCAGGAACAGGTAAAAGCGCTGCTCAATGACAAGTCCGCTGCGTTCATTATGCTGGGGACGGAGATGTCTGACAGCGACAGAAAGATCCTGCAGGAAATCGCGGCGCCTTTTATTGTGATCGATTACTGGAACGGAGATATGTCTTTTAACGTGGTTAAGATCAATAATGAGGACTCCGTGAGACATGCCATTCATTATCTGATCCGGAAGGGACATAAGGAGATCGGTTACCTGAAAGGGAGATTCCGTATCGTTCCTTTTAAAGACCGGGAGACAGGCTATATTACGGGGATGCAGAGAGGGGGGCTGCCCGTCCGGAAGGAGTATACGCTCGAGGTGGGGACTACCATGGATACAGCCTATGCGGATATGAAGAAATATCTGGAGACAAAGATCGCCCTTCCCACGGCGTTTATTGCGGACAACGATATCATTGCGCTCGGCGCGATGAAAGCCATGGAAGAGTACGGTATTAAGATTCCGGAGGAAGTTTCGATCATCGGTTTCGACGATCTGCCGTTCTCCGCGATCTCTTCCCCGCCGCTCACAACGATCCGTGTGCCCAAGAAGGAGATGGGGCGCATCGCGACCAGACGACTTATACAGATGATCAAGGATAAGCCCGGCGCGATGAACGCCGGGGTTAAAATAGAGGTTTCCACACGGTTCGTAAAACGGGGCAGCGTAAAAACGATAAGCTGAAGCAGAAATGGAGAAAAGGTATGAAGGTATTAAATTTCGGATCATTAAACTATGATTATGTGTACAAAGTGGATCATGTGATCACGCCCGGGGAAACGATGGATTCTTTCGGCATGGAGACGCACTTTGGGGGCAAGGGCTTAAACCAGTCCATAGCACTCTCAAGAGCAGGCGTACCGGTACAGCATGCGGGCATGGTGGGGGAAGACGGACAGGGATTTCTGGATCTCTGTGCAAAGAGCGGCGTGGATACTTCTTTAGTCCGGATGGTACCCGGCAAATCCGGGCATACGATCATCCAGCTCGACAAGAATGCCCAGAACTGTATCCTGTTATATGGCGGCAGCAACCGTATGATCACAAAGGAATATGTGGACGAGGTATTCTCCGGCTTTGGGGAGGGAGATATCGTACTGCTGCAGAATGAAGTAAACGAAATGCCTTATATTATCGAGACGGCTTACGGGAAAGGGATGCGGATCGTGCTGAATCCGTCGCCTTTTAACGACGCGCTGCTCGCCTGCGATATGCATAAGATATCGGTGTTCCTCTTAAATGAGATAGAAGGCGGACAGATCTCGGGGGAGACGGAACCGGAAAAGATTCTGGATAAGATGATGGAAAAATTCCCGGAGGCGCAGGTGGTGCTGACTCTCGGCTCGGACGGCGTTGTCTACCGGGATAAAAACACGACATGCAGGCAGGGGATCTTTAAAGTAAAACCGGTGGATACCACGGCGGCCGGGGATACCTTTACAGGGTATTTCATCGCATCCATGATGGATGAGCTGTCGATACCGGAGACGTTAAGGAGATGTGCAAAAGCGTCCGCCATAGCGGTATCCCGGATGGGAGCGGCAAATTCCATTCCGACAGCGCAGGAGGTGGAAGAAACGGAACTCGCTGAAGCATAACAGCGGTATATAAGAAATTTATGTGGGGCCGAACGGTGACATCTGATGTTTCCGGGCGGCCCCATACATATTTGTACTGCAGATGGGCTTCCTCCGGAAATACCTGTTCATTCCCCTTGACATCTTCGGGAAAAGCCAGCAAAATAGAGTCATAACGGAGAAAAACAGTGAAGACAGAAATTTATAAGATAACCGACAAAAACAGAAACACGGCGGAGGCGCAAAAGGCCGTAGAAAAAGCCGGAAAGATCCTGCAGGGCGGCGGCCTTGTGGCATTTCCGACGGAAACGGTCTACGGCCTCGGGGGGGATGCGTTAAATCCGGAGTCCTCCCGAAAGATCTACGCCGCAAAGGGACGCCCTTCGGACAACCCCCTGATCATACATATCTGCAGGTGGGAAGATATCTCAAAGATCGTTAAGGAAATACCGGAGACGGCAAGGCAGCTGGCAAAAGCATTCTGGCCGGGGCCTCTGACAATGATACTGGAAAAATCCGATAAAGTGCCGAGGGAGACCACGGGCGGACTTGACACGGTGGCGGTGCGGATGCCGGATGATAAGACGGCCCTTTCCCTGATCGATGCGGCTGGCGGCTATGTGGCGGCGCCCAGCGCTAATCTTTCGGGGCGGCCAAGCCCTACGCTGGCAAAGTATGTGAAGGAGGATTTAGACGGCCGGATCGAGATGATCCTGGATGGCGGTCAGGCATGCATCGGCCTGGAGTCCACGATAGTGGATCTGACGGAAGAAGTGCCGGTGATCCTGCGGCCGGGCTATATTACCGGAGAGATGCTTTCCGGGGTGCTGGGGAAAGTGGAGATCGATAAAGCTATCCTGCCCGAGGGAAGCGGTATAGCGCCGAAAGCGCCTGGAATGAAGTACAGACACTATGCGCCGAAGGCGGAACTGACGATCATTGCCGGGGAAGAGGAGGCAGTGGTGAAAAGGATCAATGAGCTGGCACAGAAGGCGGAGAAGAAAGGGCTTCGCTGCGGTGTCATCGCCACGGATAAAACAGCTGCACGCTACAGCGCCGCTTCTGTCAAAAATGCGGGAGACAGAGAGAAAGAGGAGACGGCGGCAAAGGAATTATACCGCATTCTGCGGGAGTTTGATGAAGAAGAAGTGGATGTGATCTACTCCGAAGCCTTTGCGGAAAGCGGGATCGGACAGGCAGTGATGAACAGGCTTTTGAAAGCGGCGGGACACCATATGGAGGAAGTGTCGGCGGAGTAAAGACAGGCAAAACAGCGATACTTTTCACAGGTGAGAATGTAGATTTACTGAGTGTTCTGTAAGAACATGATAAAATAACAGAGAAAGAAAGCAATTTTGAACATTTTGCTTTTAAAAGCCTTTGTTTTCAGGTATACTGGAAAAAGGAAAAGCGGAGAGATCCGCAAAAAAGAGTGCCGAAAAACGGTACGGAAAGGGGAAGATATGATAGCATTGGCGTGTGATCATGGCGGATATGATCTGAAGGAGAGAGTAAAAAAATATTTGGAGGAAAAAGGACTGGAGTATAAAGACTTTGGCTGCTACGGCAAAGAATCCTGTGACTACCCGGATTTTATCAGACCGGCGGCAAAAGCGGTGGCGGAGGGTTCCTGTGAGAAGGGGATCGTTATCTGTACCACAGGCATCGGCGTTTCCATCTGCGCCAACAAAGTGCCCGGTATCCGCTGCGCTCTCTGCGCGGATCCGGTGTCGGCGAAACTGACAAGACTCCACAATGACGCCAATATGTTATCCATCGGCGCAGGTACAACAGGGGAGTTTGTGGCGATGGATATTGTGGATATATTTTTGAACACGCCTTTCTCGGAGGATGAGAGACATAAGAGAAGGATCGGCAAGATCGAGGGAGAATGAGCGGAAAATACGAGAGATAATAGTACCGGCAGCGCCGGAACAGGAGGCAGGGAATGGCAAAAGTGACAGTTATGGATCACCCGCTGATCCAGCATAAGATAGGGTGGATCCGCAGAGCAGAGACAGGAACCAGAGATTTCAGGGAGACGATCAGCGAGATAGCAATGCTGATGACTTATGAAGCGACGAGAAATCTGCAGCTTACCGATGTGGAGATCGAGACGCCGATCTGCAAGACAACCGTAAAACAAATGAAGGGAAAGAAGATGGCGATCGTGCCGATCCTCAGGGCGGGGCTTGGTATGGTGGACGGTGTGCTTACCATGATCCCTGTGGCGAAAGTAGGGCATATCGGCCTCTACAGAGATCCGAAAACACATGAACCGGTGGAATATTACTGTAAGCTTCCGCCGGACTGCGGAGAGCGGGAAGTCTTTGTGGTGGATCCGATGCTGGCGACAGGCGGCTCGGCGACGGCGGCAATCCGGATGCTGAAGGAAAAGGGATGCAGGAAAATTCATTTCATGTGTATCATAGCGGCGCCGGAAGGCGTAGAAAAGATGAAGAAGGAACATCCGGATGTGGATATCTATATCGGTGCACTGGATGAGAAGCTGAATGAGAACGCCTATATCGTGCCGGGCCTCGGGGACGCGGGGGACAGGATATTCGGCACAAAGTAGGACGGTTACAGTATCGCTGGCGGACGCGGGTAAGAACATAAAATACTACGTCGCCACGCTCTCGCCGGCATCAACTAAATGATGTTGGAACTGTCATGGAAATGTGTTTTGTAGGGGGTACAAATGAAACGGACAGATTATATCAGCTGGGATGAGTATTTTATGGGGGTATCCAGACTGGCGGGCATGCGTTCAAAAGACCCGGGGACCCAGGTGGGGTGCTGTATCGTCAGCAGTGACCATAAGATCCTCTCCATGGGGTATAACGGGCTGCCGATGGGCTGCTCAGATGACGATTTTCCCTGGGAGAGGGAGGGGGACATGCTCTCCACAAAATATGCCTATGTAACGCACAGTGAACTGAACGCCATTCTGAATTTCAGAGGCGGTTCGCTGGAGGGTACAACGCTCTATGTATCTCTGTTTCCCTGTAACGAATGCGCGAAGGCGATCATACAGGCGGGGATCAGGACCGTGATCTACGGAAGCGATAAGTATGACGGAACGCCGGGGAACATCGCGTCGAAAAGACTTTTTGACGCGGCGGGTGTGGAATACAGGCAGTATGAGGCTACAGGCAGGAAAGTGGAGCTGGAATTATAGCTGCCATTATGATGATGATCGCCGCAAGGCATGGTGAAGGAAAGGTTTTTATATAAGAGGGGGAGGTGAAGACATATCAGTAAGATGAGAAAGACAGGAAAACGCCTTATGGCAGGCTTTCTGGCAGCATCCGTGATACTGGGGCTGCCTCTTACTTCGTATGCCCTCACCACGAAAGAAAAATTAGAGCAGGCGCAGAGGGAACGGGAACAGACACAGGGGCAGCTATCCCAGACGCAGGAAAATATCTCCGGCCTGCAGAATGAGTTGAACAGCCTGCAGGGCGTGCTGAATAATCTCAATGACCAGCTGAACGATGTCAGCGACAGGCTGGCGGAACTGGAACAGCAGATCTCCGATAAAGAACAGGAGATCACGGAGACACAGGCGGCACTGGAAGAGGCGAGAGAAGATGCGGATCATCAATATGAAGCGATGAAGAGCCGTATTCAGTATATGTATGAGAGAGATGATTACGCACTGATAGAAGGTATGCTGGGGGCGGACAGCATCTCGGATATGCTGAACTACTATGATTACGTGGATGCGATCTCCGCGTACGACCAGCAGAAACTGGAGGACTTCCGCAACATCAGGGATGAGATAGACAAAAAAGAGCAGCAGCTTCAGAAAGAACAGGAAGAGCTGGCACAGTACAAGGTAGAGGTTGAGGCGGAGCAGTCGAAAGTCAGCGGCTATATCAGCTCCACCTCCGGGGACATTGCCCAGAATGCGGGAGAGCTTTCCAACGCGCAGGCGGAGGCGGAAGCCTATGAGGCAAAGATCAAGGAACAGGATGCGGATATTGCAGCGCTGAAGAAAAAGCTGGCGGAGGAGATCGCCATGTCCAGACTGGCAAAACAGTCGGCAAAGCGGGATATTTCGCAGGTGACTTTTGCCGAGGGAGACAGATATCTGCTCGCAAACCTGATCTACTGCGAGGCGGGAGGAGAGCCCTATGCGGGGCAGCTCGCGGTGGGGGCGGTGGTCATAAACCGGCTGCTCAGCTCCGTCTATCCGGATACCATAACGGGTGTGATTTATCAGAAGTCGCAGTTTTCACCGGTGGGGAGCGGACGATATGCCATTGCCCTTGCCGAGGATCGGGCGACGGCCTCCTGCTATCAGGCGGCGGATGAAGCGATGGCGGGCGTCTCCAATGTGGGGGACTGTGTCTATTTCCGGACGCCGATCGAGGGACTTACAGGGATCTCCATCGGAGGACATATATTTTATTAAAGAGGAAGAGCAGCACAAAAAGCATACTGCCCTTCCCCTCTTTATTTTAACGTAAAGCCGCATATATTTGGCAAACAGACCCGATATATATTATGCCGTACAGGTCAGGACAAGATAGACCGCATAGACGGCGAGAAGCGCAAAGCCCTGCCAGCGTTTAAATCTGGAAGTGATCATCATCGGTATGACCGCGATACAGCCGACTAAAAGGCAGGCGGGGAAATCCAGGGCGGCGGAGGAAGCTGCGATGGGGAGCTGCTTTCCGGAGCAGACCATGCTGACCGGCAGGATCAGTGTAAGGTCAATGATGTTGGCTCCCAGAATATTGCCGATGGACAGGGAGGACTGTTTTTTGATGATCGCGGTTATGGTAGTCACAAGTTCCGGCAGGGAAGTGCCCACAGCCACCAGCGTGACGCCGATGATCCTCTCGGAAATGCCGATATATCTCGCAAGCTCACTGCCGTTGTTGACGAGCAGGTTGGCGCCGACCACAATGCCGATGGCGCCGGCAATAAATTTTACGATATTGGGCAGCGCGGCAGATTTTTCCGTATCTGCCCCTGACGCAGCGCCTGGTACGGCGGCAATGCTTTCCGCAGCATGGAGCGCAGCCGTGTTTTTGCTCATGGAACGCTGCGTGGAGCGGATATTTTCGATCAGGAAAAGAATGAAAAGCGTGATCAGGAAAATGGATCGAAACAGATCGATGCTGCCGGCACGGCCGGAGGCGACGATCACCAAAGAGGCACAGAACATCAGCACAGACTTGGGAACATAGTCTTTCCGGTTGATGGCTCCGGGCATAAAGACCAGGGAGATCGCCATGATCAGGCCGATGTTGGCGGTGACGCTGCCGACAGCGTTGCCCACCGCCATATCCACCTTGCCATCGACAGCGGCAATGACGGATACGAGCATTTCAGGCAGGGTAGTGGCGAGGCTGACGATCGTGGCACCGATGATGACCTGGGGAATACCGCTGACTTTTGCCATCCAGGTGGCTGCATCCACGAAGAAATCTCCGCCTTTGACAATGAGTACAATACCGATGAGAAACAGTAGGATCGTAAGAGTGAGTTCCATATTGACCATCCTTTCTATTAAAAAAAATTTGGAAATAAGAAAAACCCAGGTGTGATAATATCCGCATCACAAAAGTTTATGAAGCATCATCATCACACATGAGTCTCGTTATTTAAGTCAAGCCAGACCGTAGTTAAAAGGCCGCGTATGTTGGCAGGACACGCAAACTGCGCTACTACTCCCTCACTTGGGTATCTTCAGTTGTGTGGAAAACTCTGCATCTGACAGATTTTCCGGTTCCATATCTTATATCATATTTGCTTCCCGCTGTCAACCCGGAAACAGGAATTTTTTGTATTTTTCCAGAGTAAAGAGCAGTATCAGGCCGAGAATTCCACAGGAAATCACTTCTCCAATCCCCACAGTCAGCATAAAGTAAGGGATGGAGCCCTCAAACCGATAGACATAGGCGAGGACGAAAGGAACGATCAGCGTATTGGCGATAATGGGAGGCAGGGGGGCGAGGATCCTGTAGATAGTAAGCTTTGGCGTCGGCGCCAGGTTTTTTGGGGCGCTGCTGATGGCAGTGCGGCTCATCCGTCCGATCACATAAGTGCCGAGAGCGCCGAGCAGCGTTGCGAGGGAACCGAAGATAACATCTAACGGCAGGCATCCGGTCAGGATATTGCTGAGGATACAGCCCACAAAAAGGCCGGGCACAGCGGCCGGCATAAAAAACGGTAAAATGGTGAGTGCTTCGGAAAAACGAACCTGAATGGCATAATTTGCCAGCCCGAAGGCGTTGGCGAGTAACGTGAGTACAACATAGATAGCTGCGATCATGGCAGCCTGAACAATTTTTTGTGTGGTTTTCATAGTACATCTCCTTTAGTTTTGTTTTTCGTCAGGAAGGTCTCGAACTGACGTTGTGATGCGGAAAATCTTGATCTGATAATTTCCCGAAAAATTATTATACCGGAAAATCCTTAAAAGTCAATCCCCAAAACGTAAAGACGTTATTTTTGCCCGTTTTGGGTACAGTATTACCCCAAAACGTGAACACGCTGGGAAAGCGCATAAATACGGGGGTCAGGACGTTCTCCATGAAGGAGCAAAGTAAACAGGCGGAATGTGGGAGCTCTGGCTAAAGAAGCGTCGCCCTGAGGAATGAAGTCCTGATTGTTATCGCCTTCGGTTCTGCAATTTAAATAATCCATGTCAGACTTGTTTATTGTAATTGTACCCCTTACACGTTCGTTTGTGAGATTTACATTTATAACACGATGTTCATCCCTGTGATACCCCGATTCTGTGTTTGACTGGGTAATGACAGGATTATTATGATACCCTGTAGTGTAAGAATCCGTACCGCCGGTTACCAAATTATAGGTGTGGGTTGAGGTTCTGGGACTTGTTTCTGTTATTGTCCATGAATAACTATATGAAGCTACCCTTGCATTCAAATTTGCTTCCGCAATTTCTTTGGCGTGGTTGACACAATGTTGTTGACCTGCTTCTTCCATTGAACTCTGACTATCATAATCACCAGATTGACCACAGCTTTGGCAAGTGTAATAATATTTTGTTTCCTTTATATCGTTACCGTGTGAGTCTTCACCGACTTTTACTTCATGACTGTCACCTGTTACTGCCCATACAGCAGTCTCCGAAAAAGAATCTTTCTTCTCAACAGTAAAATTACCATTTGAGTCTGTTGTATAATAACCACCTATATCTCCGCTCATCAGAAATTCAACATTCTCTAATGGTTTTCCAGTTTCAATATCTCTCTTATTAACATTAAGATTAGTTACAAGATCAGTCTCACAGAAATAATCTCCTAAAATATCACCTGTTACTATAGGAACATCTACCTCTGGAGGGTCATTTGGTCTTACTGGTTTTTCTGGGGGATTTTCAATTTCTGGAGGTAACTCAAGATCTTTTTCTGGTAGCTCTACTGTTAATAACCTTTGAGCTCCCGGCACATCTGTTGACCATATGTAGACTTTATATTGCCCACCATTACTTTGGGCACCATTGTATACAGACCAAACCATCTGTTTTAAAGTTTTTAATTTATCACCAGAAACATTTTTAAACATTTCTTGAGTTATAGTATCTACCCTGTTTTTTGGCGCTCCAAATCCTATGTCTAAATATATCCAAAATGCAACTTGTGCACAAGCAGTTACAGTTTTATCAGAACTATTAGCTCTCTTTACAAAATAACCCACATATCTCATATTTTGAGGTGCGGTAACAAATGTTACATAACTATTTGTCCTACTACAAGATTTTCCATGATCCATACATAATGCTGGAACACCATTTAATGTAATTCTCCAAATAGGCTGATTATTTTTGGTTCTATACCCTGTTTCTCGTAATGTTGGATGAACTTTTATTTGGTTTGAAGCCCTAGATTGAACTCGCCTTCTTGATGAAGATGTATTCTTTTTATTAATATATTCTTTATAAATATTTGTATTTTTTAATACACTAACCAATACTTCTTCAGGAGTATCTTTAAGTAAATTTACATTTTCTATATAGTTATCTAATAACTCGGATTGTTCATCCCAAAAAACACCATATATAAAATTTTCGAAGTCTTTTATTGAATAACCATTGTCTTTTAATTTCTGTAAATCTTGTAAAGTTATACCTTCAAGTACTGTACCTAAAAAGAATTCCTCCTCTGATATACCAGATGATATTTTTTGAATACAGTCATCTATTGTATGCGTAGTTTCATCATAAATATCTGGATTATAGTACCAAGTATCGGTTAATAAGTTTACAAAATCTTTCTCATAATCATATAATGAGTTATACCAGTCTTCACCCCATAATAAAAAATCGTCAGACGAACCAGATGGCATATATAGACTCATCCATTTATCTACAGATTCTCCATCATTTTTATAATAGTGATATTGTTCTTCAGGTAACTCTACATCATTAGAAGATACAGAATCTATTACATCACTTTGAATAAATTCTTGAGTGTCATCATTATAAGTATTATCTTCCTCAATACTTACTTGCTCATTACTTT
>ERZ808028.493-NODE-493-length-32575-cov-4.612715_pt1 | contig 32575 bp, 31 predicted proteins | sample MGYA00380184_ERZ808028 | MGnify/ENA primary metagenome ERZ808028 (study PRJEB31490, sample SAMN06133397) | mouse gut metagenome | isolation source: J8_1 | host: mice | place: China: Chengdu | collected 2015-05 ...
TAGGCATTTTGCACCTGTTTAAATTTCTCTGTATATAACTCTTGATTAGGATTATTGATATTGGCATCCGGATGATATTTTTTACTTAAAGTACGATAAGCCTTTTTGATTTCATCATCGGTTGCACTAGGTGAAACACCCAAAACTTGATATGGATCCACTAACTTTTCTCCTTTCGCTGTTGGCGTCGAATTAAATATTGGCTCCAAACACCATTATATAAAATATTGCGTATAATATTCGCATTTTCCACAATCGGTAAATACTCAAAAATTTCACTTGCCCTTGCAATCATCATCTCTAATAAATGATGACAGTTTTCTTCAAATTCAGGCTGCTTAGATCGTTCAATTAAAGGATTAAAACACTTAGCTTCAATATCTTTTTCTAAATCATCATAAGCATCTAACAGATAAATAAACTTGCCTAAAGCTTCCCCAAAGGTATATAAATCACTTTGCCATTCATCTTGGCGATAACTGAAAACTAAGCCCATCACTTGTCCGAATAGGTTAACCAAAGCATCTAAATTCGGTTGTTCTTCTTTTTCTAATGCCTGCATTTTTTGTAAAGCTACTTCAATCTGTTCAATTTTGTCAGGCATTTCCCGTTTGATTTGATTATAGTCATTTTTAAGTAATTGTCCATACAGACGTCGACTGATTTTCTTTTCATCTAGCCAGTCATCTTCACACTTTAAATAGCTTAAAACAATACTCATTTGACTAGCGTAATCAATACATTCATTTTCATATTTGATTTGTTTTTTTAAAGGGTGCAAGGCACATCTTTCTAAATGTGTCGTTGTTTCAGGTTCATAAAGACTTGACAGCATTAAACCAAGAAAAGTCAAATCATAATTTAAACTTAATCTAGCACTCTGACTGAATTGTTTCTTTAAGCTTCGACACAACCCACAGTAATACCCACGATAAATATCATATTCCTTGAATTTTAATTCCGGTTTCCCAATAACAATATAACCAAACACACCTATGTCCTCTTTTCAAAGACACTATGACATTTCGGGCACGTAATATCTACTTTGCCATGACCTTTAGGTACTCTTACCATCTGATGACAAGACGGACAAAGATAGTAGCGATTCGCCTTATCATTTAGGCGATGCTTCCATAAGTTTTTTTGACGACGAAAAGGTACTGTCATTTCCAAAAACTTATAATTCTCTTTTCTTCTTTTTTCATATTGTCTGGAAAACATACGATAAATAACAATGATCCACAATATATCTATCACATAAAAAATAAAACGCTGTCCGATAAACACATTACCCAAGGCTAAAATCATACCGACAACTAATAAAAAGCCATTTAATTTGTCACTACCGTATCTGCCATACATGAAACGATATAATTTCTCTTTCATACTAACCCTCCGTTTAAATGTCTTTAGTATAAAGCTTACATATTAACGCATCATGAACAAATTTTTTAACGATCCATCAATACCAAAGAAAGCATCAAAGGACATAGCATCAACAAAATCGCCCACTGATTGAAATAATGACAACCATAAACACCTAGTATCACACCCAAGATAAAAAATAAAATCACAATAAAATATTGGAAACCACGATTAAGCTCAAGCTTGTTTTTATGCGTTATATACATATATATCTTCTCTGTCCCACTTCTTAAATTACCTGTGCACATCGTTGATGAAAAAGGATTGCCTCGCACTTTTTTAAAAGCTTCGGCTTGCATGGCGCAGATAAACGAAATCAAAATATTGACAATCATATTCATGGTCCTTGTCAAAGGCATCAGTCCTACAAGCACAACAATTATCATTTCTAAAACTAGCACCATTTGACGCCAATGAATTTTCTTCTCCAGGAAACATTGTTTAATATACAAAGTCACAAACACACCGCCAATAAAAGAAATAATCGGAATCAAAAAGCTTAACGTTTTCATCATATCGACTTTCGCTAAAGCCATTCCTACTTGCACAATATTACCTGTTTGGGCATTCGCAAAAACTCCACCTCGACAAGTATAAGTATAGGCATCAAAAAAGCCACCTACAATCGCCAATAAAATGGCAACACGCATTGATTCTGACATCTGTTGTTTTTTATCCATCTTCTATGCTCACCTCTAAAAATCCCACTATCTTTCGCATTCTTCTATATCTTAAAACTTTCATTAGGCAAAAACAATCATTTTTTCATTGAGATAAGATAAAAAAGGAAAGAATTACTTCTTTCCGAAAATAAAACGTATTAAGCCAAGCTGAACACTAAAAGCAATAGCAAAACCGACAGTTATATCTGTCTAGAATTAGGCTCCCATCATTATTCTTGATACAGCTACTAATAAAGTAAAAACGATTTCATTTTGTTGTTTAAATTTGATACAATTATTAGCTTTTTTTGATATTTTTGCGATATTGTAAAGGCGTTAGACCATACGTTTCATCAAATAAATTGATAAATGATTTCACATTGTAGAAGCCATGTTTTGTCGCAATAGCTTGAATCGTTAAATCACTTGAAACAATCTCATCATAAGCTTTATATAAACGATAGCTTGAAAGATATTCTTTAAAAGTTTTACCGACATATTGATGAAACTGTCTTGAAAAATGTTCCTTGCTGACATGGAAAATATCGGCTATTTCGCTTAGCGTTAAACTTTCATTGTAATGAGCATGAATATAGCTCAAAACATCTTTAATGACATCTTGATATTTCGTCGTTTTAACCTCATGCTTAGGTCTTGCATAATAGCGCAGTAAATGCCCCATAATTTCCAAAAGACAAGCGTTGATTTCAAGGTAACTGTAATCATCTTGTTGGCGATAAAGTTTGGCTAGACGAACATACATTTGTTTTAAAGCTTCGTGATTTTTATGTAAGCTTAAATCAAATTGAATCTCATCTATTTTAGGATAATGTTGCTTCATAAAATCATAAGACAATATCACAAGAATCGCTCTGAAATTTTCTTGCATACTAATCACGCTTATGGTATGCACCTCGCCGGAATTAACACAAGCGAAATCATTTTCAATAACAGTATGTCTTTGCCCAACTTGCAAGCGTATTTGAGCATTCTCAATTAACGAAATTTCTAAACTACGGTGCCAATGACTAGGAATGAAAATCTCTTTGGGGAAGTACCTCTTAATATCGCTAAGTTCTAGTTCCACAATCATCGCCGGAATTTTTTTGGGGTATGCAACTGTTTCATGATAAAATTTTTCCATGTCATCTCCTCCTTACTTATCTATATCATAACATAAAAAATCGCCTAATTATATTTAAAAAGTGCCTTTATGAGCATTGGCTTCTCAAAAAGGCACTTCACATTATTTAGATTTAGCTTTAATTTTTTCATCAATTGCCTTAGCTGCTTTTTTTCCGGCTCCCATAGCTAAAATAACTGTGGCAGCTCCAGTAACGGCATCTCCACCGGCATAGACATTTTCTTTACTAGATTCCATGGTTTCTTCATTAACAATAATACCACCCCATCTTTGCACATCTAAATTTGGGGTTGTTTGTCTAATCAATGGATTTGGGCTTTGTCCAATCGCTTCAATGACAGTATCCACATCAATCACAAAATTAGAACCTTCTTTTTCAATAGGACGACGGCGTCCTGAGGCATCAGGTTCGCCTAAAGTCATTTCAACACATTCTATGCCAATCACTTCACCCATCTCATTACCCAAAATAGCAACCGGGTTATTGAGAAGTTTAAAAATAATCTCTTCCTCTTTGGCGTGATGCACTTCTTCACGACGAGCAGGTAATTCTTCTTCCCCACGACGATAGATGATATAGACTTCACTGGCGCCTAAACGCTTAGCCGTTCTAGCGGCATCCATAGCGACATTCCCACCACCAATAACGGCAACTTTATCTTTAACTCTCACAGGTGTCGGCATTTTCGGAAATTGGTAGGCCTTCATTAAATTCACACGTGTTAAAAACTCATTAGCGGCATAAACACCATTTAAGTCTTCACCCGGAATATTCATAAATCGAGGCAAACCGGCTCCACTGCCCACAAAGACTGCTTCATAGCCCTCTTCCATCAATTCATCAACTGTAATCGAACGTCCGACAATGACATTGGTTAAAAATTCTACCCCCATGTCTTTAACTTGTTGGACTTCATTTTGAACTAGGGCTTTAGGTAAACGGAATTCCGGAATACCATAGCTCAAAACTCCACCGGTTTCATGTAGAGCTTCAAAGACTGTCACTTGATAGCCACGCTTTGCTAATTCACCCGCACAAGTAATTCCGGATGGACCTGATCCGACAACTGCCACTTTATGTCCATTACTTTGAGGTTGTGTTTTCTTTTCATGACAATGGGCTAGATGATAATCTGCCACAAATCGTTCCAAACGACCAATCCCAACAGGTTCGCCCTTAATCCCACGAACACATCTACCTTCACATTGATTTTCTTGTGGACAAACACGACCGCAAATAGCAGGTAGGGCATTTTCTCTAGAGATAATCTTATAAGCCTCTTCGATTTCACCTTGACTTAACGCTTGAATAAACTCGGGAATAGGTACACCTACAGGACAGCCATCAATACATGGGTGATGGCGACAATTTAAACAACGGCTCGCTTCTTCCATCGCTTGTTCTTTGGTATAGCCTTGACTAACCTCTTCAAAATTGCGATTTCGTACCAAAGGCTCTTGTTCGCTCATCGGTACTTTATCTTGACGCATATTAGGCATTAGTCTTCCCCCCTTATCATCGACATATGACATACAGTTTCTTTTTCTTCGTGTTTAAACATTCTTTGACGACGCATTAACTCATCAAAATCAACTTGTAAACCATCAAAATCCGGTCCATCTACACAAGCGAAACGTACCTTACCGTCGACACTGACACGACAGCAACCACACATACCTGTACCATCAATCATAATTGGGTTTAAAGATACTGACGTTGCAATATTTAATGGTTTTGTCACATCTACAACAGCCTTCATCATCGGTACCGGACCGATTGCAATGACTTCATCAATCACTTCATTTTTAGCAATTAACTCATTTAAAACCGTTGTTACAAAGCCTTTTGTTCCAACGCTACCGTCCTCTGTTGCCAAATAGACATGATCACAAAATTCAGCCATTTCTTTTTCATACAAAATATAATCTTTATTTCTCGCTCCGATAATCACATCGACTTTTACCCCCATCGAAGCAAGTTTTCTTAATTGCGGATATAACGGAGCTGCACCTACACCTCCGGCAACCCCAACTACATGACCGCTTGTTTTAAGTTTCGTCGGTTCACCTAACGGACCGGCAAAATCACATAAGCAATCTCCCGCTTCTTTTAAAGCAAGCTGTTGGGTTGAATAGCCGACAACTTGATAAATAATTGTTACGGTTTCTTTTTCCCTATCATAATTCGCAATAGTTAAAGGAATACGCTCACCGTTTTCATCTACTCGCAAAATAATAAACTGCCCCGGCTCACATTTGCGAGCCACATAAGGCGCGTGAATTTCCATCAATTCAACGGTTGGATTTAACTTTTCTTTTCTAATAATTTTATACATCCCTATCCCCCTCTCATCGCCTATTATATAAAAAAATAAATTCACTTGCAATTCATTTGTTTACCTATCATATTTTAATTTCGATTAGCTCACACCTATAACTCTATCTACTTAAAATATAGCTAGATAACTCGATGGATACAGATAGCCTTGAGTTTAGATCAATGGAAGCTCCTATACTTTTGGCATATCAAAACATCAAGATATATTAAATGATAATATATTGCATGATAAAAAAAGAACCACTCGTGGTTCTTATGGTAATTTCTTTCCGCCGGCTTTATATAAGGCATAAAAATCCTCACGACTGATTTTCACATCTCCGGCTTTAGCCAAAGCCTTCAAATGTTCAGGGCTAGTCGTACCTGCAATTGGCTGCATTCTTGACGGATGACGTAAAATCCAAGCTACAGACATCGCTACTTTATCTAAATTATATTTCTTTCCGATTTCCTCTAATTTATCATTGAGAGCTTGATAATTAGGGTGATTGATAAATGTGCCTTCTTCCCAAGAGGCTTGTAAAATAGACCAAGGCTGAATCGTAATATCATGTAAATAACAATACTCTAAAAGACTACCATCATGATCAATAGATTCAGGATTTTTCATATTCACATTAAAGCCACTATCCATAATACCTGCGTTAACTAAATTGAATTGCACTTGGTTAATCACAATTGGTTGATGACAGAACTTTTTAATTAAACGAATCTGCATTGGGTTCATATTAGATACACCGAAATATCTCACTTTCCCGCTTGCATGTAAAATATCAAATGTTCTAGCTACTTCTGCCGGATCCATTAAAACATCTGGGCGATGTAATAATAAAACATCTAAATAATCGGTATTCAAATTCTTTAAGCTCTGTTCAACGCTCTTTAAAATATGGTCTTGTGAAAAATCATAACAAACACCCGGTACAATACCGCATTTTGATTGAATGTACATTTCCTTACGCCATTCAGGGTGGCGTTTTAGCACTTCACCAAACACCTTTTCACTTGCTCCTGCTCCATAAATGTCCGCATGGTCGAAAAAGTTAATACCTAAATCCAGTGCCGTTCTGACTAATTCTTCAACTTCTTCCACAGATTTATTGCCAATACGCATACAGCCTAAAGCAATGCGACTTGCCTTAATATCTGTCCCTTTAATATCTACATATCTCATTTTTTCAGCTCCTTATATATCTAATTTTCCTAATAACATTATATCATTTCTCTAAATATTTTGACAGTCCAAATAACAAGAATTAAAAGAAACATATCATCTTTCTTTATTTTATAGAAATCACTTTATCTTATTATGATTTATAGTTATTTAATATCAAAATAAAACAGGTTTTGATACATTTAAACGTTTTCTATGCCAATCCGTCAAAGAAGCAAATGAAACTGCTTTTTTATCCGCTTATCCTTAAAAATATTGTGCAATAACCCTCCAATCTTCTTTTAGATAAAAAAACAACTATTCTAAAAAATGGTTGCTTTTTATGTATAGATATAAAATCTTAGTTTTACTGTATAACCTTTCTTAGCCAATTATCTCTAAAAGAAATCTGTTCATCAGTATGAAACCAATGTTCTCCATTAGGCATAATGGTAAGATTTGCCTTGTGACTATCCATAAACTTATCTACTGTTTGCCGTGATGTGAGATGATCATGCCAAGCATATAAAATCTCAGTAGGAATTTTCCAAATTATCGGGTTTGCCCGAACAAAGCATAGATATTCCCACGATAATGTTTCTCCAAAATCAGTTGGTATTTCTTTTCTTTCACAAAGTTCTGTTTCTGATACATTCGCCCAATTCATCATATCTACTATAAGTTGTTCCATATCAAGTATAGGCGATATAAATAATGCTTTTTCAATCTTGCAATTCTGTAATGTAAGCATTGTAAAATAAGCGCCAAGACTATTAGCAAGGACGTATATGCCCTCATATTTTTCATGGATTTCATTATAAACTGCCATAATTTCATTTTTTACGATCCATGGAAAATTATCATTATAATCTACTGCAAAAATATCAAAATCCAAACAAATTTTTTTAAATTCTTCGGCTTCAAGGTAACTTCCACCTTTGCCATGAACATATATCATTGCTTTCTTCAAAAAATACACCCCTTAAATCAACATTTTACATATTCTCATTATAGCATTATCATATTAGTCCCACAATATATTTTACCCACACTAACCCTATTGAAAAATATCCATGATTCCAAATTATTCGCATAAATCAAGCCCTTTTTTCACTTCAAAAAAGCAGTCAACCCTAAGATTAACTGCTTTGTGTATATGAATATTAAATTTTCTTAAAATCTATCAGTGTCCTAAATCTTAAATACTAATATAGCTTTATCTTCTTTAACCATAGACATAGTTACTAATTGATATCCTTTGCCAAGCATTTCCTCTGATTTTTTCTCTATAGCTTTTGCTAAATCTTCTACACCAATAGAACATTCTACAACAATTGATTTATAGACTAAATTAAGCATTTTAGTCACCTCCTTATTTGATTTTAAATCAAATAAAATTTACTATTATTTCTTTTCTGCTCTTTTTCTTTCTTTATCCCACCAAGTACCTTTTAATGAGCAAGTTCCTCCCATTGCTAAAAAAATAAACATTATAATCCAAAATTCCATTTTTCCTTCTCCTTTTAATTGATAAAATGTTGGTAAATAAAAATCACAACTAAACATACAACAAGCGCGATTACACCTGCGCCAAATGCAAAGATGATTTTTTGATAATTTCTTTTTCCTAATTCTTGTTGTGTTTCATCATAAGTTAATTGCTTTCCATCAATAAATGCCAGAATTTCTTTATAAGTTTGAATGTCATAAGTCTTTTTGAATTTTTCAATCTTACTTGCCGTATATAGCGTTATGGCAAATAAGCATAACCAAATAACAACTCCGACATACCCATCAATACTAAATAAAGGATAAGCACTTATAATCAAAATTAACAATTCAACTAAATAAACAAAACCCATCAAGTTAAACTTTTTGATTGTTGCCTTTTCTACAATTTCTCTCATCTCCTTTATATCTTCTTTTATAAAATCATCTAAAGATACATTAAAGATATTAGATAAAGTAATTAAACTCTTAATATCCGGACAACTCTTATTCGTTTCCCAATTTGAAACGGTCTGTCTTGAAACAAATATTTTAAGAGCCAATTCCTCTTGTGAAATTTTATGTTGTTCTCTGAATTTCTTGATTTGTAATCCAATATCCATCTTGAATCTTCTCCTTCATTATATACGAATATATTTTTTTGTCTGTCAAAAGCCTTTGACATAGGGCTTTTATTCTTGTCAAAATAATTTTACATGATTTAAAAATAGTTCTTTCCGCCTAATTATATCGTTTCTGTGGACAAGTTACAATAAAAAACTAGGCTTCAACTTTATATCTATGAATCGTAGCGAATGGTATAAATCAGCTTGTCAAATGAAGCTATTTTCAGTAAAATAAAAGGCAAGAAGGTGAAAACATGAAATTACTTTTTTTTGATATTGATGGAACATTGATGAGTGAAAAAACCGGACTAATCCCAAAAAGTGCTAAAAAAGCTATAAAAAAAGCTCAAGAAGCCGGACATTTAGTCTTTATCAATACCGGTAGACCTCGTTCAACTATCGAAGACAAGATTTTAAATCTCGGTTTAGATGGTTATGTCTGCGGTTGCGGATCCTATATTGAGCTTCATGGCAAGATTCTACATAGCAGTGCCCTACCTCATGAATTATGTTTGGAAATTGTGGAACAATTAAAAAAGTATCGCATCTCAGCTCTTTTAGAAGGCGAAAAGGCTGTCTATTATGAGAAGGATAATCGCCACCCTCAAGTTGCGTTGATTAAAGAGAATTACACCAAAGTCGGATTTGATACTACTAAGACTTGGGACGATAAAGACATTTGCTTTGATAAAGCAACCTGTTGGCTAAATGAAGATAGTCTTTTTGAACCGTTTATGAAGTGGATGAAAAAATATTTTGAACCTATTAAACGGGCAGAAAATTTCTACGAATTTATTCAACCCCAATATTCTAAAGCAACCGGTATTCAATATTTATTAAATCATTTTAATCTTCCGCTAGATGCTGCGTATGCTTTTGGAGATAGCACTAATGATTTAAGTATGTTGCGTTATGTCAACCATAGTATCGGTATGCAAGAAAGTCATTTGGACGTCTTGAAGACAGTTAGCTTCATCACCAAAGATGTAGATGATGATGGAATTGCCTACGCATTAGAAAAGTTAAATTTAATCAAAGGCGGTGAATAATATGGCAACTGATCAATTAAATCAAATTTTATCCTTCCATTGCCCTAGATATGAAGAGCTTCCTGATTTAGATATTTATATGGATCAAGTATTACAACTAATCAATCGCTACCTTGCGATTATTCAAGATTATACAAATGAGCCGATTATGACCAAAACGATGATTAACAACTACGTTAAGCATGGGATTGTTCATGCACCACGGAAAAGAAAATACACTAAAGAGCATTTGGCTTATTTGATTGTGATTGGATTTATGAAACAAGTATATTCAATGAATGAAATCAATAACCTCATTCAATTCCAAATCAAAGCATACCCGATTGAACGGGCTTATAACTATTTTTGCGATGAGCTTGAGGAATGTCTAAAAGCAACGTTTACTCATCGTCCTGTCAACCATGTCAAAGCCAACAATCAAGATGAATTTGAAGTTTATATGTTGCAAAATACGATTTTATCTATCGTTCAAAAAATATATGTCCAACTTTCTATGGATAAAGTCCAAGAAAGATTAGCGACCAAAAGATAAATGATGAAGGAAGGAATAAAAATGAAACATATTGTACTAGGTGTAACAGGCAGTATTGCCGCTTATAAAGCGTGCGACCTTGTCAGTCAATTATCCAAAATAAAAGATATTGAAATTGATGTCATCATGACAAAAGCGGCTTGCGAATTTATCACCCCATTAACGTTTGAATCACTGCTTCACAAAAAGGTATATTTAGACCCATTTATATCGCTTGACGGGCAAATCAATCATATTACTTTAGCTCAAAAGGCTGATTTGATGGTCATGGTACCGGCTAGTGCCAACAGCATCGCCAAAATTGTCAATGGTTTAGCCAATGATTTACTTTCAGATACTTGGTTAGCGGCTACTTGTCCGAAAATGATTTTTCCGGCTATGAACACAAATATGTATGAAAACCCTATAACCAAACATAACATTGAACTAGCGAAAAGTTATGGTATATCCGTAATTGAGCCAAGCGTTGGACATTTAGCTTGCGGTCAAAACGGTAAAGGTAAACTTGTCGCCGTCGATGAAATTGTCGAAGTTATTTTAGCTGCTTTAGAAGAAAAACAACTTAGCAAAAAAAAGATTTTAATTAGTGCCGGACCTACCCAAGAAGCGCTTGACCCTGTTCGCTTTATCACAAATCATTCAACCGGGAAAATGGGCTATGCCCTAGCTAAGCAGGCAAGTCGTATGGGGGCCGAAGTAACTTTAGTCAGTGGTCCTTCACAATTAAAGGCGCCTCTAAACACAACTTTAATCAATGTAACCTCAAGTCAGGATATGGCAAATGTCATTTTAGCCCAAGCCCCTAACTTCGATTATATTATTATGAGCGCTGCCGTAGCCGATTATCGTCCGCAAAATGTTGCTTCACAAAAAATCAAGAAACACGATCAAACACTGACAGTCAATCTTGAAAAAACAACAGATATATTAGCGACTTTAGGTCAGCAAAAAAAAGCAAATCAAATATTGTGTGGATTTGCTATGGAAACAGAAAATTTAATTGAAAATGCCTCTTTAAAACTTGAAAAGAAAAACTGCGATATGATTGTCGCTAATTCCATTGCCCAAAAAGATGCCGGCTTTGGTGTAGATACCAATATTACAACTTTTATTACGAAAACAGGTACTAAGGCTATTCCGTTAATGTTGAAGGAGAGCCTAGCTAAAGAAATTTTATTAACTTTAAAACAGATGGAGGAATCAAAATGATTGTTGCAATCGACATTGGAAATACCAATATTACAACTGCTTTTATAGAAAATGATACGATTATCAAAAATTACCGCTTGACCACTAAGCTTCAAAGAACAAGTGATGAGTATGGTTTATACTTCCTGACATTCTTAAATGAAGCTCATTTAAAAGTCGAGGATATTGAAGATGTCATCGTTTCGACAGTTGTACCGAAAATCATGTATTCATTTAACCATGCAATTAAAAAATATCTACACCATGAGCCTATCAATATTGAAGCCAAAAGTAATAGTGGCATTCAAATTATTACTGATCAGCCCTCTAGTGTAGGCGCCGATCGTATCGTTGATGCTGCCGGTGCTTTCTATAATTACGGTGGGCCTTGCCTTGTGATTGATTTTGGGACAGCGACAACTTTCGATTATGTCAATGAAAAAGGTGAATTTCTTTATGCGGTCACATCGCCCGGCATTGAAATTACTGCCCAAGCCCTTTCCAACATGGCTGCTCAATTACCTGAAATCGCCATTCAAAAACCTGCATCGATCCTCGCTAAAAACACGATTACCAGTATGCAGGCAGGGGTTGTTTACGGTTATATCGGTTTAACTAGAGAAATCATTACCCAAGTTCAAAAAGAAATCGGAACACCAATGAAAGTCATTGCTACAGGTGGACTAGGTCGAATGATTTCCGAAGAATTAGATTGCATTGATATCTACGATAAAGATTTAACATTCAAAGGTTTGCTTTGGATTTATCATCGTATCAAAGAAAATAACTAGAATTTCTATCGTGAATTCCCCATTCACGATTTTTTATTTATCATCATCTTTACTTTTAATGAACTAAATAGGACTAAAGCTTTTTTTCGCCCATTAAAAAGGACAAGTCTTTTAATCCGACTTGTCCTTTGACCTTATTTTTTATAAATTGCCTTTAAATCCTCAATAAACTCAGCCATTTCCTCTTTAGTGGACACAAAGCTTGTCACTAGACGAACCTCTTTAGTATCACCATAATCATGGTTAATCATAAAGGCATACTTCTCTGATAATTTTTCCACAACTTGATTTTCTAACACAAGAAAAGCTTGATTAGATTGCAGTGGTACACTCAATTTAACTTCCGGTAACTGTTTTAACGCTTGATATAAATCCTTAGTAATTAAATCATTGGCGTGTGCTGCTAATGTTAAATATAAATCATCTTTTAAGAAAGCCTCAAATTGCAAAGGAATGTAACGGCGTTTGGAAATCACTTGTAAATCTTGCTTTTGTAAACAAAGTGCTTTATGGTAGCTTGTCTTATCAAAATAAAGATTGGCTTCACCAAACATCATCCCATTTTTTGTACCACCAAAAGTAACGACATCAACACCGGTATCCACACACATTTCTTTAAGAGTACACCCCAAATATGCTAGTGCATTTGAAATACGAGCACCGTCCATGTGAACCTTCATCTGATGCTGATGTGCAAAATCACAAATAGCTTTGATTTCCTCAATGCTATACACCGTTCCGATTTCTGTTGTTTGAGCAATAGAGATAACAGCCGGCTGATTATGATGGAAATTATCCTTATATTCTTCCATAATATGCGCTACTGCCTTTAAATCTAGCTTGCCATCTTGATGAGGTGTAGGATAAATTTTAGCGCCTAAAATTTTCTCAAAAGCCCCGGTTTCTGTTGTATGAACATGACAACAATCTGTGCATACCAAAGCTTCGTGACTTACCATCATGGAATCTAAAGCTAAGACGTTAGCGCCTGTCCCAGCCAAAACATACATCACATCAACATCACAGCCACACATTTCCTCAAACATTTTGTTACATCTTTTAGCGTCTTCATCATTCCCGTAAGAGAGTGCGTGCCCTACATTGCCATCTACTAGCGCCTGCATAATTGCAGAATGCACAGGTGCTGTATTGTCACTCATAAAATAAATTTTCCCCATTTTCAATTCTCCCTTTCATCACCAAAAGTATTTACCCATTACATCATTTCTCAAATCTACCAGAAAATTCGACAAATTTCATCATTGACAAACCTCATTGTCAAGTATCTATTTTTCCTGGTTAGTCATCGGCATAAAAACCCTCGTTTCTTTGTATTCAGGTTCCTTCATACAGGCTTTCTTAGCTTGTATCGCAAAATATTGCTGTGAATCAAAGCGCTCTTTCCCCCTCAAATCGACTTTGCTATAAGATCCATCAGCATTCATGATAGAAGCCCGAATAGTATCTTGCAATTGACATTGTAGTATCTCTTTAACTCTGCCTTGAATTTCTTTAGCATCAACCGGAAACAAAATTTCCACACGTCTATCTAAATTGCGAGGCATCCAGTCAGCACTTGATAAATAGAATTCTTCCTCACCGTCATTATAGAAATAATAAATACGGCTATGCTCCAAGAATTGACCGACAATCGAACGTACACTGATATTTTCAGATAAGCCCATAATTCCCGGTCTTAAACCGCAAATACCTCGTACAATCAACTCAACTTTAACGCCTGCCATACTAGCTTCATATAACTTAGCAATCAATGTTTTATCAATCAAAGAATTCATTTTCGCAATAATCTTAGCTTGTCGACCTTCTTTGGCATGAGCGATTTCTCTTTCAATTAAAGCATAAAACTTATCTCTTAGCCATAACGGAGCAATCGCTAAGCGTTGCCAATGTTTTGGTTCGCTGTAGCCTGAAATCATATTGAATAAAGCACTGGCATCTTCGCCAATAGCATCACGGCAAGTAAAAATGCCCAAGTCTGTATAAACCTTAGCTGTCGAATCATTGTAGTTTCCGGTACCTAAATGCACATAACGCATAATACCTTCTTCCTCACGTCGAACAACTAAGGTAATTTTACTATGTGTCTTCAATCCTAGCAAGCCATAAATGACATGACAGCCGGCTTTTTCCAATTTTTTTGCCCAGATAATATTATTTTCTTCATCAAAGCGCGCTTTAACTTCAACTAAAACCGTTACTTGCTTACCGTTTTCGGCTGCCTTAGCTAAAGCTGCGATAATCGGTGAATTGCCACTGACACGATACAAAGTCTGCTTAATCGCTAAAACCTGTGGATCAATAGCAGCACTTTGGACAAATTTTAAGACAGGATCAAATTGTTCATATGGCAAATGAACAAATAAATCTTTATCTCTGATTTGATCAAAAATATCTCGATCATCAAACATTGGTGAAGGCATCGGCTTAAAGTCATCAAACTTCAATTCAAAAGGCACCTTCAAACCATAAAACTTGAATAAAAACGTTAAATCCAGTGGTCCGTTTATGTAATATACCGCACTTTTCTTAATATCTAATTCCGCCTTTAAGAAACGATATAATCTCTCATCTATATCGTGAGCAATCTCTAAACGAATCGCTTCTCCGGTACGACGCTTCTTTAATTTTTTCTCTACTTCATTCAATAGATTTTCAGTATCATCTTCATCTAAATCAAAACCGGCATTTCTAGTAATACGGTAAGGCGCATAAGACAATATCTGATAACTGTCAAATAACTCTGACAGATGTAAAGCAATCATATCTTCAAGGAAAATAAAGCTGCGATCTTCACTGTTTTCACTAGGTATTTGAATAAAACGCTCTAAAACCGAAGGGACTTGCACAGTTGCATAACCTTGCTCCCCATCTTTATCTAATAACACTGCAATATTCAAGGTCTTATTCAAAATCAACGGAAAAGGACGGCTGGCATCAACTGCCATAGGGGTTAATACCGGTTCAACGTTCAAATGATAGTATTCGGAAATATACTGTCTTTGATTTTCACTCAAATTCTCTTTATCTAACAGTAAAATATGTTGATGGGCTAATGCCGGAATTAAAGAACGCTGAAAAGTTGTATATTGTAAATTCATAAACTGATGCGTTTCTTCTAAAATGGCTTTTAACTGCATCTTTGGTGTCATTCCGGATAAATCCCGTTTGTTCGATCCGTCTAACACATCATCTTCAACACTGGCGACACGCACCATAAAAAATTCGTCTAAATTGCTTGCGGAAATCGCCAAAAACTTAAGTCTTTCAAATAAAGGTAATTGTTTATTTCTGGCTTCCTCTAAAATACGATAGTTAAACTGTAACCAGCTTAATTCCCGATTGATATAATATTTAGAATCATAAATATCCATATTTACACCTTCCTTTTACATTTGAATACCGGTTTTAAGCCAAACACTTCTTGAAATAGATGGGCACTTGCCTCAAAAGCTTTAATTTCTATAATCGCTTCTTGCTTGGTTGTTGCTCTAACCACAAATTCATCATTTTTAATCATCACTTTCACATCGGAAAACTTTTGTAGATGACAGTCATCTAAAGCTTCAGCTAGTCTAAATAGAGCTGTCATTCTAGCTAAAATGACATAAAAATCTTGTGATACTAAAGGTTCGTTTAAGTCTCTTTGATGTGGGAAATCAGCATTTTTATAACGTAAGACATTAGCGACTAAAATACGGTTAATATCACTTAAATTGATAAATTCGCTCTCCTTCACAATCATATACGATAAATCATCTTCATAATGTAAATTCACAAAACGTCCGCAGTTATGCATAATCGTTGCCAACTCTAATACTTGCTGATCTTTATTGCTTAATCCAAATGGCTTAGCGACTGCTTTAAATAAAATTTTCGCCATATCTCTGACATAAAGATTATGTGTCATATCACAGCCAAATCGCTTAGCTAAATGAATAGCTGTGCTGATTCGATCTTCCGTAAAATGATGTCCGGAAAATATTTTCAATTTCTTATAACCGAAATCACAAGCCATTCCATCACATAAATGAACATTAGGGGCATAAATATTTTTGGCTGCTGTCATCTTCATAAAGCCTTTCACAACCACAAACAAAGGTATCAACAAGCGAACATGAGCCTCATCTATTTCTTGTCCATATTCACCTTTGAGTAAACTTTCATGTAGTCTTTCCATATCTTCACGACTGTAAATAGCAATATCATCTTTGTGGACATAATGATTCAAATACTCCATCTCACCACCAACCACAATGAAGTTTTTAATCTTTCTATCTTTCAAAATCTTATCTTGAAATTCGTTTAAATCACTTTGAATTGCTTCAGAAATCAAACGAACATAATCTCCTTGTTTTACTTCTAAACCACTGACCATCTCACGAATACGTGCGACCCCTAAAGGAATGCTTTGCGTACTAATCAGCTCTGAATGATCATAAAGGGTCATTTGAATATTCCCGTAATCTACATCTAAAATCAATGTCCCTGTCTTAATCAATTCATTAAATTCCTGCATTCTTGCCGCAATGCTTTGCAGTGTTAGATAATGGTCTTTGGAATTATTTAAAATTTTAGCTTTCATTCCTGTCTTAATACGAATTTGGGTTACTAAAAAATCCAGATTAAAAGCATCTGTCAAAGAATTAGCAATAAATACTTGAACATTATCCACACCATATTCTTGAATTTTCAACTGAAAATCTAGTAAGACTGAACAAATTTCATCTGAGCTTTCAAAAGATAGGCGTCCCTCTGTATAAATCTCTTGCCCACAGTGCATCATATGCGTTAATTCATCAATTTGCCTAATCCCGATTTTCTTATTCATCTCGTAAATTCTCATGGTAATACCTGCTGCACCAATGGTCAATGCCGCAAATGAGGTTACTGCCATAAAAATCCCTCCTTTTATATCTACTTCTATTATAGCATCTTTGAAAGACTTTTCAAAACTAACCTACCATTTTATAACAAAAAAAGAGCGTAAAATAATCTTCTGTCACTCATAATTTTCTACCCTCTTATTTTCGGTTTAGACGCTACTTATTTAAACATATTTTTCAAATTATATCCGATTAAAATAAAGTAGCAAGCCCTTATCTTTACGTCAATGATAGCCCGCACAAATACTTCAAAGTAACTTATAATGCTTGCATTAACCTGACATATTTGTCTTTTTCTTCTTCTGACACTTTTAAGGCATCTAATGCCTGATAAATAGTGACATTAAATGCCACCATAACATTTTTTAAGTTATCAAGTATAGCCTTCTCATAACCTTCTTCAATTCCTTGTTTCAAATATTTCCTTGCTAATCCTTCCCCCGCATTACACATTTCATATATTCCTCCTTTCAATTTGACCGTCATGGGTATGCCATATTCTTTTTCTAAGATTTCCTTTTTCTTCTCATAACTATGTGCTGTTGAAAATAATAAATTGAAAAATCTCATTCTCGTTTCTTGATTCTCTATCTCATTTCCTATACAAATCATGACCACTTGAGCAATGTCATACTCTGCCTTTTTATTTGACATATTCCCTATTATTTGATTTTCCCTAATAGAATAGGCAGTTATGCAATTCTGTTTATACTTTGGTGGGTCTAGGCATAGCCATAAACTATATACTTTATTTAGTTTGTCATATTCACTATGCGAAAATACCGTTCCTGCTTGACCAACAATTAACTTAGCAACGTAAAAAGCAGCTCTTTTGAGTAAGGGATATTTAACATAAAAATTATTTTGAACTTCTATATCAATATGCAAGTTGGGTTGTCTAGTATGTACCAGCAAATCATAAACCACCTTATCGCCACGTATCCCCTCATCTACTGTATCCATTCCCATCACTTGTCCATCTATAACATCATCTTGACTAAGACTTTTTACAATCTCATCTATCTCACAACTATTAAATTCATCAACACACACTTTAAGAATGTAAGCTAAAATAGCTTTTTCTGACAAAATTTGCTTACAAGCCGCATTGTAACGCACAATCTCTTTGGTCGCCATAAGACTTGTGGCTATAGTTGCTTCAAATAACATTGTGTAAATCTCCTTTCATAAATATCATAACATGAAAGAAGCCTAAATAGAATACTACCGCCTTCATCTTTTGACTTTAAACTAAACAAAATAAAAGTTATCCACAATGATTTTTGTCAATAGGATAAAAGTATGGGACAAAAAAACTTATCATTTGCCTGTCTTTAAACAAAACATCACTTCACAACATCTAAATGTGTTATTATAATTGCGAAAACAAATTATATAAACCAAAAAAACATGATTAAATCATACTTTTTTTATTTAGTCCCAAGCTATTTTAACGCTTTCAACTTTAAAATACAACATTCAAATAAGTTTTGGTTTTAAGATAAATATCCTAAAATTATCCACATCTAGTCATAGCTAACTATTTATGCCTTGATATTTCCTTTAAAAATTGATGTTATCATCACTGCCTTTTATCCTATTAAAAAAGTCCAAGGCTTTCACCTTAGACCTCTTCATTAACCCTTATTTTTTAATAAACGCAAATGGGATATTTTCCGGTACTAAATCCAAAATCATCATTTCATTTTCAGGAAGACGTCCCACGAAGTTTCTTTCACCATCATTAGGCATATCTTTTAAAACTACTTGTAATTCACCGCAGTAATGTTTTAAATTATCATTAACGATAACAATATCTCCACGATGGAAGTATTCACCCTCATAGGCTCTAGGCTTAATAGAGTTTTCTTCTTTTTTGTATTTGAAACGTGGCATACTAGAACGTAACATATAGTCCGGTGCATCTCCACGCCCACCATGTTGATAGTTGAAGATAACATCTAATTCATTTTCTTGAATATCAGCAACTAAATCAATATTGAATGTTACTTTAGTTAAATCAATTTCAGATAGAGCTTTCAATTCTTCTTCTGTTGCAAAGCAGTTGCCGATGATAATATCATCAATGCAACGAGTCGCTAATAAATGTCTAGCTTGGACATCAATTGGTAAATCACGATGAATTTCACAAGTTGGTAAGCCGGCTTTTACAGGCCAAGGACCAAAGGTATCAGTGTTGTTACTTGATACGAAAGCTGCTAAACGTAAACCTGTTTTTGTCCAATGTTCATTAAACTTACAGAATGTTTCCCAACCTAATCCTGTGAAACGTTGTGGATAGAAGTTGTGGCAGATTACCATGTTATGCGGATTAGCCCCATGAGCAATTAAGCGTTCAATATCTGTATCTGAGCTTCCGTTGAATTCGATAGCGATATTGTATGGGTTTTGTGTGATTTGAACGTTCCCGTAAAGTCCAAAATCCATATCCAAACGAATAATGTCTACACCCATATCGGCAAAGATTTTAATGTCGTAAGGCTTTGCCCCTAAGCGTTCAAAAACTTGTTGATTTGTATCAACAGCTACTTCATAACCGAAGTCATGGGCTTTTTTCATGAATTCGCCGAAATTCTCGACGATTTCTTCTTTAGTTTCAGTTACAGATAACAAGCAAGTAAAAATACGTGAAAAGCCGTATTTAGCTGCAAGCTCCATATAAGCCCAATCTTTTTCCTTTGTTGAGTGTTCAGGGTATAATGAAATACCTAATTTGTGCATTGTATTCTCCTCCTCTTTTATGCTACCTATATTATATCACATATCCTAGCCAAAAGAGAAGCGTTTACAGTTTTTGAAAATAAAAGTTGTTCTTGGTTGAACAACTGCTAATTATCATATTTTTATAAACATAGGTTAAGTACTTAGCCTTTATTATCAAACTTAACTTTAAACACAAGTTCATTTAACCATTTTTACTCATAGATATAAAGTATTTTGGCAATATAGGGCGATACCTCGGAAATATCATACCAGCCAGAGCTTTTAGATGTATTTTCTAAACCGTTTGGATTTGAAACATATACCATACCATTTTGATCTGCTGCCAATAAAAGCAAGTAATGGGATTCTTTTGTCCATCTATTAGCCACATTATCCCAAACGCAAACAAGGATAGGCATCTCTTGTTTTAAATGGTTTAAAATAGCATTCTCAGACAAGCTATTTTCATCGTACATGAAATCCGAATTACTGATTCCGAATTCAAAAGCCAATTCATTGGATAAATAATCATAATCCATCTTAGGATAATACTTTTGCCTTAAGTCCTCAGGCGTATAATTTTGATTGTAACCACTTAGCAAAGTAGCCAGAGCCACAATCCCGCAGCCATTGTCCTCCATCGTTCCGCCCCAATACTCATTATCCTTCCAAGAACCGTCATTTTGTTTATATTCTAAAAAGGTTCTTTCATGAGCTGTTGTAAATGTCGTAAAATAGCCATCTTTCCCCTTTATTCCCTCTTGTCCGAGCCCATCATAATTCTCATTCGTATCTTGTTTAATTACAGGATAGAAAATATCATCGTCCTTGGCATTTCCTTGATTTATCTTGATCACAACAAATGATGTCAAGCCAAACAAACATATAATCAACATTGCCTTTCTGATATATATCAATGTTCTTTTAATCTTTCTAGCCTTTACCTTTCTCATCATTCCTACTCCCCTTTTATGATTTCGACTTAATTATAGTCTAAAATCATATTCGGGATTTTAATTTAAACTTTATATTGTTTTAAAAAATAAAGAATATCTTTAATTTTTTCTTAATTGAGTTCTCCGGTTTTAACTAAAAATTGCCATTACTGATTTTGTCATCAAAAAAGTTGTTGATTTGTTTACTCAACCAACAACTTCTTTTTACCTACAATAATTTTTTAAAAACTTCTTTATTTTCAATCTGACCGAAAATAAATGCGCCGATAACTAAAACGCCTAATTCGCCTAATGCCACATAAATAACGTTCAATAAAAGTGGCGTCGCAAACGCAAGTGTCAGTTCACCGCCTACGATTAAGCCGGTAATGATAGCACCTGTTAAAGCAGCAAGATAGCGATTGTTTAAATAATACATCGCATATGTTACCAGAACAGTACTCAATGTTCCGAACACTAAATCGTAAAGACCTAATGGTGAATACAAGTTTGCCAAAAAGCACCCTGCAATTAACCCGGGAATCCATTTGCGTTTGTAAAATGCTAAGAAAACAATGATTTCAGATATTCTGAACTGAATCTCAGAATATGCCAATGGTGCAATTGCAAGTGTCAGCACTGCATAAAGGCAGGCAATCAATGCGTTTTGTGCAACGGTCTTCACATCAAAAGAAGACATCGTCATACAACTCCTTTCATTTGATTTTTTGTTTCCACTTAAATGTCACCTCATTGAAAACATGAATATTTTAGCTATCTTCTATCTAATTGTCAAGTACTCTTCTACCATCTTTTGATTAGAAACTAAAATAAACACTTTTTACCGCTCCAGTCTTTCTATCATTTTCAAAATGATTTGGTCACTTAACCCATCTTTTTGACCTAAAACAAGTGCCTTCTGCAATAATTGTTCGTTTGACACGGACCGATGCGATCTAATAAAAGCTGTTACTTCATCATTTCCTTGTTTAAAACAACAATAACGCTCCATTGCATCATTTAAATAAGGCAAATCAGATAAAAAAATTTTTTGTTGCGTAAATAAAGCACGAGCTATTTCCATATAACCATTTATATCGATCTCTATCTTTTCTTCGAGAATTTCACAAGTCGCATCATCAATTAAATAAAGACTAGCACAAGAATAATTAAACTGCTCTAAAACAGCTAAAACACCTAGTAAATTGATTTGACAAAAAGTATCTTTACCAAAGAACAAATTGACTGTATCAATAGAAGGTAGTTTTTTTAAGAAGGCTTGAAGATTTTGCAAATAAAAATGGTTATCTAGTGCTAAATCAAGACATCTTTGTTGAATAAAGGCTTGACTAAACAATGGCCATATTACACTTCCGTCCATCAGTGCCTCGTTAAAAGGAATAAACTCACCTTTAAATCTTTGACTGTAATGCTTCTTGGTATATTCATTAAAATACTGTCCATTTGTAATATTTCTCATCTATATGCCCCCTATTTAAAAGATAGGATATATAAACTATCCTATCCTTTCTAAATATTTTAATGCTTCATTAGCCGTATTAACTAAATAACGCATGACAGCTATCGGATATTGTCCAATCGCCGTTTCCCCGGTTACCATTAAAGAACTTGCCCCGTCTAATACAGCATTGAAAATATCAGACACTTCTGCTCTAGTTGGTGAAGCTTTTTCAATCATACTATCTAGCAACTGTGTAACTACCATAAAAGGCTTGTTGTTCTCAAGACAGACTTGGGCTAATTGTTTTTGAACAGCCGGTAATTCCCATAAAGGCATAGCATTACCTAAATCCCCCCTTGCGATAACAACCTCATCACAGGCTTTGATGAAATCAGGTAACCTTCTAACGCCTTGCATATTTTCAATTTTGGCATAAATACGAATATGATCTAAGCCTTCCTGATGTAAGGCTTGTCTTAAGTTTTGTAAATCACCAATATGCCTAACAAATGGAAGCATGACACCGGTAATCCGATAATTTTTCATCATTTTAAGATTTTGATAGTCTTTGACACTTAACGTCGGTAAATCAATTGACTTCCCTTCAATCGCTAAGCTTTTATGTCCATGCAATAAGCCACCTTGTAAAACTTCTAATTTAGCTTGGCTATCCGCTACTTCTAAACAAATCAAACGTAAGCGCCCATCATCTAACAAAACCACATCTCCTTTTTGTAAGGTAGAAAAAACTTCTTGAGGGACTTCAATACCATCTTCACCTAAAGTCACAATATCTTTTATATTACATAGTAGCGGTTGTTCAAGCGCACCGATTCTAATCTCCGGTCCATTCAAATCCACTAATAATTCATATGGTTTACCACACTGTTTGGCTGCCTCAATTAACTCATCAATCCAAGGCTTGCCTTCATTTAAATTACCGTGTGATAAATTTAAACGAACACCTGTCATACCTGCTTCAAATAAAGATTTTAATGTTTCAACTGAATGACTCTTAGGCCCTAATGTTGCAAAAAAACGCATTGCTTCTCCCTCACTTCTTTATTTATGAATATACTGTAAACCTAATCCCCCTATGCCCATGTGGACACCTACAACCGAAGGCAATAAGCCAAACTGAATATCTATCTCCTTGCCAAAGTGTCCTTTGATTTCATCAACCAAAGCCTTGGCTTCTTCTTCACATAAAACGTGCTCAACAGTAATCTTGTAATCCTTAGCATTCACTCCATGAGCTTGCATATCTTCAATCATCACCATGCGTGCTTTCTTTTGAGTTCTGGCTTTAGCTAAAGTATCAATTTTACCACCCAAAGCATTATTCAATTTCATTACCGGCACAATCTTCAACATTCCCGCCAACAAAGCAACCGCCGGCGTAATGCGACCGCCACGTTTTAAGTGATCAAGGTTACTAGCCATAATCACGGTTGCTGACGTTTCAACTAAAGTATCTAATGTTTCTTTAATCGCCTCTATTGGCATACCTTTGGCAATACAGCTTTCAGCGACTTCGACTAGATAACGCTGATTGCCCGCTGTTCCTTTAGAATCAACCAAAGTAATAGGTATCCCTACCATATCTGCTGCTAGTTGCATACCCGATAAGGTCGAGCTTAACCCTGTGGCAATACTAATTCCTAAAATCATGTCATATCCCGCATCTTTAATCTTTTCCATCGCCGATACTAAATCTCCACTTGTCGGCTGACTTGTTTTAGGCATACACATAGGATCATTTTTCATTTTTTCAAAAACTTGAGCTGAATCTATATCAATCCCATCCAAATAGCTATCCTCATTGATAGTTACTAATAAAGGTACAATATACAATCCTTCACGACTATTTAATTGACAGCCACTATCTGCAAGAATGGCAATCTTAGACATTCTATCATCTCCTTTGCTATATCATAACACAATATAATTGTATTTTCTTGTCTTTTTTCAGCAAATAACACAAATTTATCAAAATAAAAAATTTTTTCTAGCTTTGCTTTCATTTCGACGCATGATATTCTATAATAGATAACATGGAGGTTGAAGCATGATAAAAACGATTAAAAAACAAACTGAAAATGAAATTATCATCAATAAATCACGCTTCATTGCCATTCTCATACCGATAAGCGATGTTGAGCTTGTACCTTTATATTTAGAAGAAATCAAAGAAAGCTATCCTGATGCTTCCCATTACTGTTATGCCTATCGCATCGATGCTGCAATTAAAGCCAGCGATAATGGTGAGCCGAGTAAAACAGCCGGTATGCCGATGATGAATGTCTTAGAAAAAAATGGACTCAATCATATCTTAGCTGTTGTCGTTAGATATTTCGGAGGCATCAAACTTGGTGCCGGGGGATTAGTTAGAGCATACAGTCAAAGTGTTGTGGAATGCCTTGATATTTGTGATATTGTCTATACTAAAAAGGCACCTTACTATCGCTTAAGTTTTGATTACAGTTTAATTCGCCAAATCGACTATATTTTTAAAACGAAGGCTATTGATATCTATATCAAGGATTATCAAGAACAAGTTCATTATGAATTTTTCATCTTAAATGAAGCTTTCATTGAAGAATTAAATGAAAGATTTTTCAACCAGTTATCTTGGGAATGTTTAAAATATGATGATGTTGAAATAAAGGGGGACGAAAATATTGAATAAACGTAATAAAAAGCATAATAGCCTAACTGTTTGGTGCAGAATTGCTTATATTTTTCCTATACTCAGTGTGGCTGTCGGCATTCTTTTACTAAATATCTATCCAATGTTAGGCTTTCGTTGGCCTCTGATTGCCATACTTGTGATTATCAATGCGTTACTATTATTAGGTCTTGTTTTAGCCAAACTGAAACACATGAAAAAAACACAAATTTTGCTTATCGTATTATCTTGCCTTTTTGGTATAGGTGTTTGTGCCTGTGATTATCTTTACTTTCAAACGATTCATACCATGAGTACAATTTCAACCGGTAAAGGCGATATTGTCAGCTCTTCTTTATTTGTCAGAAGCGATGCCGATTTTGAAGATTTGGATTCTTTAGTCGGACATCAAATTGCCGTTCAAAAAGAAAGCTCAATTACAATGTATGAAATGTTGATAGATGGCATTGAAGAAGCGGGTTATAGTTCTAATCAATTCACATTGGCATCTTATCCGGATTACTTAAGTGCCTACGAGGAATTTATTGAGGGTAAAACCGATGCCATTATGTTAGATGGACAATCCGTAGCCATGCTCAAAGATTTACACCCTGATTTTGATAGCCAAACCAAAGTTATTAAAACTTTTACACGTATCATTGATTTAAAAGATGTCAAAGATATTGACTTGTCCGAAGAGCCTTTCACCATTTTAATTAACGGTGTTGATATTCGTAGCGGTGATTTAAGTGAAGCGAGCAATGCCGATGTCATTATGTTAGCGACATTCAATCCGAAAACAATGAAACTATCGTTAAATTCTATCCCTAGAGATACATATCTGCCTGTTACTTGCCGTGGTTTCAGTGATAAAATCACCCATTCGGGAAGCGGTGGTGTCCAATGCACTATTGACAGTATTGAGCAAGCTTTCAACATAGATATCGATTATTATGTTAAAGTTAATTTCTTTGCCGTTATTGATCTTGTTGATGCCTTAGGTGGTATCGAAGTTGATGTTCCATTCACCTTCTATGAACAAGACGCTTATGGCAACAAAAACAGCATTTATATTGAAGAAGGTCGCCAGACTCTAAATGGGGCTGAAGCCTTAGCTCTTTCAAGACATCGTAAAACTTTGCCTAATGGCGATATTGACCGTGGTCTTAATCAACAATTAGTTATCCAAGCTATTTTAAAAAAGGCTGCTTCAGGCAGTGGGGTATTGAATGTCGATAAATTATTGAAAGTTGTCGGTGATAATATTCAGACGAATATTCCGACAAGTCAAATGTACAACTTATTTGAAGTCTTAACTAAGCTAGGCAGTTCATCTAAATACGGTGATTTATCGGCTTTAAACATTCAAATGCACACAATTCAAGGTGATGGTAGTGCATTTGTACCTAACTATACTTCTTTAGAGCTTTACTTCTATATGCCTCATCAGTCTTCTATCGAAAATACAAGAAGGGATATCCGCCGTATTTTAGGTGAAGAAGCCTACCCATTACCAAGCAATCGTTTTGCCTTTAGCGCTAACTTACCTTATGATGACTTAGATGATGAAACCAAAGCATATTTAAACCCTGAAAATGCAACTGATGATGCTACACTAGATGATGATAAAGAGGTCATTATGCCTGATTTTACAGGTGATAATTACCGAACAATCAAAAATTGGTGTGCTAAGGTTGACGCTGAACTTCCGGAAGGCTATTACGTCAGCTGTGAATTTAATGCCTATAACGATGAATGGCTCAATGATGACTCTGTCTTTGTCCAAAGCTCAATTCAAGCAGGAACTATTCTTTCCAAGCAAACTTTAACCTATGGTCCAAACCCAATTCAGTTCACATTGGAAAATCCACAACAAGATGATGATCTAGGATTTTAGAGGCTATCTATTAAAGATAGCCCTTTTATTATGACATCATTTGATAAAAGCACCGTTTTTTTACCATATTCAAATCCCGTTAACCCTTGTATTAAGGCTAAATTATACTTTTTTGTTGGAAGTCCTTGAAAAAACAATGAAAGTTTAGTATAATCTATCTGTAATTTTAATCTATATTTTATCTACTTTGATTTTTAAAAACCAATAGCCGAATAATGTATGGAAAGAAATTAAAATAATAAAAAGGAGATTACAAGATGAACACAGGAACAGTAAAATGGTTCAACTCTGAAAAGGGTTATGGATTTATTTCAGTAGAAGGTAAGGCTGATGTATTCGTACATTATTCTTCTATCCAAGCAGATGGATTCAAAACACTTGAAGAAGGTCAAAAAGTAACTTTTGACATCACTGAAGGCGCTCGCGGTCCTCAAGCTGCAAACGTTAAAGTAGTTGACTAAACCCATAAGAAAGGCATCAGATTATTCTGTTGCTTTTTATTATACCAAAAATATCGAGAGAACCTATTCAAAGTTCTTCTTTGTATTTTCATTTTAATGTCCTAGAATTGTGCTTTGTCTTAAGCATGGATAAAAAACTTAGAGATACCTTTACCCTCAAAAGTAGTTTGTCATTATACAATAAGTATTTTTATAAAGTTATCATGAAAACACAAATCATAATATTTCCGTTGCGATATCAAATGATAGCTACTATAATTAAGTTAAATCCATCATTATTTGAAATCATAACTTAAGAAAGGATAATATCTAATGAACTATGAACCTATACTTAACAAATTAAGCTACTGGAGAAATTACCGTGGCACAGGTGACGAATACCGCAAAACCCATGACCTTGACTGTATCTTAACCGATGGGAATTTATTGGCAGATACGATTTTTTCATTGTGGCTACCGCTAAGATACACGCTGAACTTCTTTGATTCACCTCAATGGATTAAGTGGAAGGAATTTGAGGCAGATGTTTTAAAAAAGGAAAGAACTTCACTCAAAAATCACGAACCTTTTCTTAAAGATTTGGAATCAAATATTGAGTGTTTTTTACCGAATCACGAAATAACAAGACAACTGATTTACCTTTTTTATCTAGGGCAAAAGCGATGCAATATCATGATTTTACCCTATCGAAGCTGGAATACAAAACGTGGGCTTTTCCCATATTATGATTATCTTCCTCATTTTCTTTACGATATTCTAAACACAGATGATACCACTGCAATTGTCGAATGGATTAGACGTGAAGAACTGACGATGTTTTTCATAGACAAGATAATTGACAAAGAGCATATTATCGACTTAGCCGGAACCGGTAATGTTTGTCGCCATTTTCCAAAACAAATAATACTCCCCACCCTTTTAGAGAATTATCTTCACATCTTAGAACAACGAGAAAAGTTACTTTTGAAAGACAAGAGTTAGACTTGCTCTAATTTATACAAGGATTAAAAATTTATTTGAGTAATAACTTATAAACACTTCTTCTTTTTAGCGTATAACTATATATAATAATTAAAAAAGCCACCTAATATATGATATAAGCCATTAAGCTCATCTTCATATAAAAGGTGGCATTTTAATATAATTTAATTTATAAAACGTTCAATTTGTTTCAAAAAGAGATTAGCTGTTTCAAAGAAATTGCCTACTTTCGGAAACTTAACAGATACCTGTGAGAAACGATATGCAATTCTTATCGCTTTAGACAACTGGGTTACTAACTGCAACAATTCCGTACCATCAATATGAAGAGAAGCCTCCTTAGTAAACAGAACTTCCACTTCTTCATTGTTTTCGCTGATTTTCTCAATGGTATCGTGAGTTGCCAAAATATCAAATTCTCGTTTAAGCACAAGATTATTCACTTCTCGAGGTAGTTTACCATATAAGTCCGTAAACTCTGACTTGGTTGCCTCAAGCTGTTCTAAGCTATTAGCTTGATGAAGCTGTTGATATAGGCGTAATTTTTCTAAGTCGCTATTGACATAAGCCTCCGGAATATAGGCATCGACACTGACTGATGTTGTCGGCACTTCTTTTTCTTCCTCTTTGACCTTACCTGTTTTTTCATTAATACTTTCTTGTAGAATACGCATAAACATATCAAAGCCGACTGTATCAATAAATCCGGCTTGCTCTCCGCCTAAAATATCTCCCGCACCACGAATATTCAAATCACGCATGGCAATTTTATAACCACTGCCTAATTCGGTAAATTCTTTAATCGCTTTTAAGCGTTTGGTAGCTTCCGGTGTCATTTGTTTATTAGCTCGATGCAACAAATAAGCATACGCATGACGACTAGAACGTCCAACACGACCTTTAATCTGATATAACTGTGATAAACCAAAATAATCGGCATCTTCAACAATCATCGTGTTGGCATTAGGAATATCAATTCCCGTTTCAATAATCGTTGTGCAAACAAGGATATTAAATTCCTTTTTAATAAAAGAATCCATCACATCTTCTAAATCATTCTTATCCATTTTCCCATGCCCTACACCGACTTTGGCATTTGGAATTGTGCGAGCAATTTCGCTGGCAACTCGATTGATATCTTCGGTTCGATTATACAAATAGAATACCTGTCCATCTCGTGCTAATTCCCTTTCAATAATCTGCTTTAGCATTGTAGGGCTTTTTTCAATGACGAAAGTTTGAACAGGGAAACGATTTTTAGGTGGGGTATTGATTGTCGATAACCCCCGAATGCCCATCAACGACATTTGAAGTGTTCTTGGAATCGGCGTTGCGGTTAAAGTCAGGACGTCAATTGTCTGCTTCATCTCTTTAATCTTTTCTTTATGACGAACACCAAAACGCTGTTCTTCATCAATCACCAATAAGCCGATATCTTTAAATTTCACATCTTTGCTTAAAATACGGTGTGTGCCTACTACAATGTCAATTCGACCTGTCTGTAATTTCTCTAAAATATCTTTCTGCTGTTTTTTTGGAACATAGCGGTTCAACATCGCCACTTCAATCGGAAAAGATTTGAATCGCTCTTGCATCGTTTTATAATGTTGATTAGCTAAGATAGTTGTCGGACATAAGAAAGCTACTTGCTTACCACTTTCAATTGCCTTAAAGGCTGCCCTTAAAGCCACTTCGGTTTTCCCAAAACCAACATCACCACACAGCAAGCGATCCATTGGACGAGCCTCTTGCATATCATGTTTAATTTCCTGCACGGCTATCTCTTGATCTTTAGTCAACGCATAGCCAAACTCTTGTTCAAAGGCTAACTGTTCAGGTCCATCTTGTCCAAAGGCAAAGCCCGGTCTTGCCATTCTTTCAGCGTATATTTCAATCAATTTCTCTGCAATATCATCTGTCTTTTTCTTGATTCGCTGTTTTGTTTTAGCCCATTCAGTTGAGCCTAGCTTATTAACTTTAGGTACTCGACCTTCTTTAGAAGTATATTTACGAATCAATTTAAACTGTTCAACCGGAATATACAAAACATCATTTCCACGATAGGCAATATATAAATAATCCTTGTGATTTTCTCCCACTGTCAACGTTTTAATGCCTAAATATTGTCCGATACCATGTGTATCATGAACGATATAATCCCCAATCTGTAAATCTTCAAAATTCTTAAGGACCTTAGCGTTTTTATACTTAATAAATGTTTTCTTCTTTTGGGCACCATGTCCAAACAATTCACGCCCTGTTAAGACAACAACCTTTTCATCACCTAAATCAATTCCGGTATTTAAACTTTCTTTTAAAAGGTTGACCCCTTGATGTAAATAGCCTTCTTGCTTGTAATCATGCACTGCGATATGATGATCCTCACATAAATCGGAAATCTTCCGTAATAAATGTTCATTTTCTAAAACAACTAACACCTTGGCATAAACTAAAAATTCTCTTAAACGTTTAACGATATCTTCTTGTGTTGAACCATAAAAAGAATCAATCGAACGGGCATTGAAAACGACTTGGGAAGGCTTGCTTTTGAAGTTTTCTATTTCTACAATTTGTTTATTTTTAGCTAATAAATCTTCTAGCTCAAATAATGGATTTAAACCTCGAATCATGCGCCCTTCTTTAAACATCTCGATTTGATAGCTAAACATCTCTTCATTTAGAAGTTTTTCATTTTCTTTGACACCCGAATAGCTCGAAAGAACCCAAGTCATATTTTTTCTAAAATTAAGAATAGAGGAAGAATGGTTAAAAGCCGCATAATACTTATACATAGAAGGTGATGTATCATGGTGCCTTAAATTTTCCATATCAATCTCAAAATAATTTTCCAAGTCCTCTTGTCTTTCAGGCTCTAGCTGATGTACACACTTTGTATAGAGAGCTTCAAGCTTCTCGACAGCACCCGGTACCTCTTGACTATCATATAACAATTCCGTTGCGGGAATAATGGTAACTTCTTGAACACTTTCGATTGTTCGTTGAGTTGTTTCATCAAAGAAACGTAGACTATCAATTTCATCATCAAAAAATTCTATTCTAATAGGGTGCTCATAATTGATAGAATAAACATCAATAATCCCCCCACGATGACTGAAATAGAAAGGCTGGTCAACATTCAAAATATACTGATAACCTAGCTCTACTAATGTTTCTTGCAACTTGTGCATATCAATTCGCATCCCGACTTTTAGGGTATGGCGATTTTTTTCATAAATTTCAAAGCTAGGCACATGGCGTAAAATGGCATTCGTATGAGTAACTATGACTAAGGGCTGATTGCCTCGCAATGCTTCATAACAATTTAAACGCTCTGCCAACATTTCCGGACTTTCGGCTAAAACTTCCATACGCATAGCTTCATCAAACGGATAGTAGTAACAGTCATCTTGTAAAAATGTTTTTAAGGTCGTATAAAATTGATTGGCTTCATACAAATTGCTTTTAACGATAACATAGCTTTGTTTGGAAGCCCAAAAAGCACCTGCAACAAGGTAGGCTTCATCATTCAGGTACGATGTAACGATTTTACCTCGCCCTTCTGTCAGAACTTTTAGGGCGGGATTGTTTTGAATCAATTCTACTAATAATTTCATATACATCACCTAGTTATAGCGATTCATCGCTTGGTTAAACCCTTTATCAATACTTAAAAGCACTGCCTCTTTAGCATGATTAAAGGCTTCCTCCATGCTTGTTTCATCAGCTTTGGGAAAATTCTTTAAAACATAGTCTATAATTTTCACATTCATATCACGACCGATTCCCACACGAATACGCTTGAAATCCTTTGTGCCTAAATGAGCAATAACATTTTTCATGCCGTTATGCCCACCGGGATTTCCTGTTTCACGCAATCTGATTTTACCTACCGGGGTATCTAAATCATCATAAATAACGATAATATCTTGAGCCGTCAACTTGAAAAAACGCATAATTTCAGCCACAGCCTGACCTGAAAGATTCATAAAAGTTGTCGGTTTAAACAAAAGGATATCTTCCTGATGATATTTCACTTTGGTGTATAAACCTTGAAATTTTACTTTATCACATCTTGTCCCTAATTGCTCCTCTAATTTTTCAATCACCCGAAATCCGCAATTATGTCTTGTTTTTTTTTTTTTTTTTT